>ERZ506874.1379-NODE-1379-length-5580-cov-8.99276_pt1 | contig 5580 bp, 4 predicted proteins | sample MGYA00512908_ERZ506874 | MGnify/ENA metagenome assembly ERZ506874 | reverse complement strand
ACACCCCATTTCCTAAACAGTATACCATACTGTCTAACAAATGGGGTGCAGTTCAGAGATACGCTGGCGGTTTTCTGTTTGCAGAGGATGGCGTGGCTGCTCTCGGGGGCGGGCAGGATGCCCTCTCGCTGGTTTGGCTGGGCTTTATCACGTCACTGTCCTGGAGTCAAGAGGAAAATTTCAATTTTCACTGTTTTTGAAGAACCATGTTTTCGATTTATGAAAACAGCACAAAAAATGAAAAATATTAGACAAAATACTGTGTTGATATACTAAAGGTGAGACTGAATATTGACATATCCATCTGATATATATATATATATATATATATCGCCATTTTTTGTGCGATTTTTGTTGAAAATGCAGAGAAAGGATTTTTGGGATGAAACAATTGAAAAGGCTTACCAGCGTTTTGCTGGTTCTGGGAATAGTTTTAGGGCTGATGCCCCTGTCTGCATTTGCGGCAGAGCCAGAGAACACAGCGGGAAATATTATTACAGTAACAGAACAGGATAACGGCGGTGTGGATACTTATACCTTTGAGCCGCGTAATGATGGCACCGTGGAACTGAAGAAGTTTTCTACCACAGCTAAGGCAGCGGATGCAGTGATTCCTTCGACCGCGCAGGGATATTCTGTGACTTCGATTGGAGATGATGCATTTGCTTTCTGCAAAAAATTGAAAACGGTGAAACTTCCGGATTCAGTAACTTCTGTCGGAGCAGCTTCATTTAATGAATGTACGTATCTGGAAGAGGTGAACCTTGGAAATTCTGTCGTTTCAATTGGTATAAATGCGTTCGTACATTGCACGAGAATGGTAAAGTTGACGATTCCGCAGAGCATTCAAGTGATTAAATATGGGGCCTTTGACTATGGACCTAGTACAGATAAAAAATTAGATGAACTGCATTATACGGGAACGAGGGCACAATGGAATGAACTGATGAAGAAGAAAATCTCGCATACGGACGATGGATTTCCTTACACGGACGAGATTGGAAACATGAATCCCATGTTGAAAAATCCGAAGGAATTTTATTATGTCCCTACTGTGAGCTTTGACTGCGGCAGTCAGGCAAAGGGATTCAGTATGGTGGTGCAGTATGAAGGAACTGTCACCCCGCCCGCTGATCCAATAGCGAAAGGTCACCAGTTTGATGGTTGGTATACGAAAGAAAATGGCGGCGTACCGTTTGATTTCAACCAGAAAATTACGAAAGATGTGACGGTTTACGCACATTGGAGCAAAAAGTATACTCTGACGGAACAAGACGGTACTCTTGTGTGTGTGACGGTTGAGAAAAATGGAAAGACTGTGGATATCACGAAGAATGTGGAGCTGAAAAAAGAGGGTACGACCCGGATCGGAAAGATCCCTGCGGGCGCAATGGTTACGGTTGCGGCAAATGCGGCACCGGAAGGAATGGTCTTTGCACAGTGGAACATCAGTGATCCAGCACTGATGGGGAACCCTGATGTAACACACACCACCATGAAATTTACCATGCCGGCGAAGGATGTGACGGTTTGCGTACAGTGGAACAAGGTGGAGACTAACCCTGACCCTAAGCCTAACCCTAATCCTGATCCTAATCCTGACCCTGAGCCTAATCCTGACCCTGAGCCTAAGCCTGAGCCTAAGCCTGAGCCTAATCCTAACCCTAATCCTGACCCTGAGCCTAACCCTAACCCTAACCCTGATCCTAATCCTAATCCTGATGCCAAAGAGTATACTCTGACGGAAAAAGACGGTTCTCTTGTGTGTGTGACGGTTGAGAAAAATGGAACGACTGTGGATATCACGAAGAATGTGGAGCTGAAAAAAGAGGGGACGACCCAGATCGGAAAGATTCCTGCGGGCGCAATGGTTACGGTTGCGGCAAATGCGGCACCGGAAGGAATGGTCTTTGCACAGTGGAACATCAGCGATCCGGCACTGATGGGAGACCCTGATGTAGCACACACCAGCCAGACCATGACCTTTCCCATGCCGGAGGCAGATGTGACCGTAGAGGCAATGTACGAAAGCGCGGAAAATGCCAGAGAAACCGAACTGCTGGGCAGTGCCGCAATGATCGGCGCAGTGGGAATTTCGGCTGTTGTACTGGCCTATCAGGCGCATCAGCTGGGAACGGAGCTCTATCTGAAATATCTGCTGCCCAGTGGGGCGGCACTTCCCCAAAACAGGATCCAGCTGGCGGAACTGCTCTGGAGGAATGCAGGAGAGCCTGTACCGGATGGAAATGCAGCGTATGAGGACATCGGCCTGAATGATGAAGCGGCACAGCAGGCCGCACAGTGGGCCGTGGAAAACGAGTTGATGGAGCTGCCTGATGAAGAGCATACGGAGCAGTTCAAGCCGGATGAGCAAATCTCCTATGGAGAAGCCATTCGCGCATGGAAAAAAGCACAGCAGTTGAAAACGGCAGAATAAAATAGCACAAAGCGGAATCGTTCTCTCAGGCAAGGATGGAACGATTCCGCTTTTTCTTTCTATTACCCCGGCAGAAACAGCAGCGTGCCCCGGGCGGCCAGTACGGGCTGGAACAGGCAGCCCGCCAGCCCGGCGGTGAGCGCCACGACGAGAAACAGCAGTGCCAGGACCAGAACAAGCCGGGCCAGCCCGAAGCGGTGGTGCCCGGCGGGGACTTTTTTGCGCTGCATGGTCAAACCTCCCTTTGTATCAGAGCTCTGCGCCATCCTATGCCGGGCTGTGCCGATTGTGTGCGGGCGCAAAATGTGGTACACTGTTACCGACAAATCACGGAGGAACTGTTATGCTGACCATTACACTGCTGGGCACGGCGGCCACCATGCCCCTGCCGGACCGTGCCCTGACCGCCGCGCTGGCCGAATGCGGGGGCCATGCCCTGCTGTTTGACTGCGGCGAGGGCACGCAGGCGGCGGCCCGCCGCGCCGGGGTCAACCTGATGAAGCTGGATGCCATCTGCCTGACCCACTATCACGGCGACCATATCTTCGGCCTGCCGGGCCTGCTGCAGACGCTGGGCTGTCAGGGCCGGGAGCGCCCGCTGACCCTTTACGGCCCGGAGGGGCTGGGGGAGGTCTGGCCCGCCCTGCGCACCCTGGCCGGGCCGCTGCCGTATCCGGTCAGGGCTGTGCAGCTGGACACAGACCCCATCGACCTGACCCTTCTCTCCTCCGGCTGGCCTGCGGGGGCGCAGCTTACGCCTTTCCGCACCCGGCACCGGGTGCCCAGCCGGGGCTACCGGCTCGACCTGCCCCGGGCGGGCCGCTTTGACCCTGCAAAGGCCCGGGCACTGAACGTTCCGGTGCCGGCATGGAAGCTGCTCCAGCGGGGCCAGAGCATCCCGCTGGAAAGCGGGGCGGTGGTCGCCCCTGCGGATGTGCTGGGCCCGGCACGCCGGGGTCTGCGGTTCGTGTTCTCGGGTGATACCGCTCCCTGCCCGGCGCTGGAACAGGCCGCGCAGAACGCCGACCTCTTCCTCTGCGATGCCACCTACCCCGACAACGAGCAGGAGGCGCAGGCAAAGCAGTGGGGGCACAGCACTTTTGCGCAGGGTGCGGCCATTGCAAAAAAGGCTGGCGTGCGCCGGTTCTGGCTGATGCATTATTCGCCCATGATCCTTGAACCGGAAGCCGCCCTGCCCAATGCGCAGGCGGTATTCCCGGCGGCGGAGTGCGGCTTTGACGGCAAACAGATCATCCTGCAATATGACGAGGAAGCAACATGACAACGATCAAACTTGACCCGGGTGCAGCCCTGCTGCTGGATGCGCTCCATGGGGCGGGCCATGCGGCCTACGCTGTGGGCGGCTGTGTCCGGGACAGCCTGCTGGGGCTGGACCCCCACGATTGGGATCTTTGCACCAGCGCCCGCCCGGAGCAGGTGATGGCGCTGTTCGGGGAGGAAAAGTGCATCCCCACCGGCCTGCAGCACGGCACCGTGACGGTGAAGCAGGGCGGCAGGCTCTATGAGACAACGACCTTCCGCACCGAGGGGGCCTATTCCGATGGCCGCCACCCGGATGCCGTCTGCTTTGTGCCGGATGTGCGGGAGGATCTTGCCCGGCGGGATTTCACCATCAACGCCATGGCATACAGCGCCGAGGAAGGGCTCATCGACCCCTTTGGCGGGCGGGACGACCTTGCCGCCCATCTTGTGCGGGCGGTGGGGGAGCCGGAACGCCGCTTTGAGGAGGACGCGTTGCGCATCCTGCGGCTCTACCGGTTCGCGGCCCGGTTCGGCTTCGCCATCGACCCAGCCACCGGTGCTGCTGCCCGGGCACTGGGGCCGCATCTGGACTGCGTTTCGGCGGAGCGCATCCAGGAAGAACTGCTCAAGCTGCTGGCGGCACCCCGGCCCGGAAGCTATCTGGAACCCGCCGTTCTGGCCGTTGTCCTGCCGGAGCTGGAACCGGAAGAACAGCCGGAACGGTTTGCAGAACTCTGCCGTACCATCGACCGGATCGAACCAACAGCGGAGAACGTGCCCGCCCGGCTGGCGGCCCTTCTCTGGCCGCTGGGAGAAGCCGGTGCCCGCAAAGCTCTGCGCAAACTGAAATGCTCCAACGCGCTGACGGATGAGGTGACAGCGTTGGAAAGGGAAGCTGGAGGGGGTGCCGGGAGCTTTCTCCTCGGACACGAATCGGGCCATTCCATCGCCCGCCCTATTGCCTGCGGCAACAGGGTCCCACCCCAGCGGACGGTCCTTGGAGAAACTCCCGGCACCCCCAACACCACGCTGACCGTACAGGCCAAACGTCTTTTGGGCCGCTATGAGCTGCAGACGATCCAGCGCCTGACCGCCCTTTGCAGTGCCCGGCATCCGGAACAGGCCGAGGCCTTTGCTGCCCTGCGGGCAGAAGCGGAGCGGCTGACAGCAGAAAATGCCTGCTGCCGGGTGAGCCAGCTGGCCGTGAATGGCCGTGACCTGATGGCGGCGGGGGTCAGACCCGGCCCGGGTCTGCGGCAGGTGCTGAACGCCCTGCTGGAGGCTGTTATCACCGGGCAGACACCCAACGAAAAAGACGCGCTGCTGGCAGCGGCGGCTCAATTTTCTGCGTCTTGACAAGAGAAAGAAGCTGCGGTAGTATTATACTACTGTTTTAGTGTGTTATTGAATGAGGAACGATATGACAGAAGCACAGAACACGAAGCGCCCCGGGGCACTCATCGCCATGAGCGGCGGTGTGGACAGCTCGGTGGCGGCATGGCTGATGCAGCAGGCAGGGTACGACTGCACCGGCATCACCATGCGGCTCACCCGCAACGAGACGCTGGGGCAGTCCGGTTTCCACACCTGCTGCTCCGAAAAGGATATCGAGGATGCCGCCGAGGTGGCCTTTGCGATGGATATCCCCTATGAGGTGCTGGATTTCACCGCCGACTTCCGGGAGAAGATCATCGAAAAGTTCATCCGGGTGTACGAAATGGGCGGCACGCCCAACCCCTGCATCGACTGCAACCGGTATATGAAGTTCGACCACCTGCTCCGCTGGGCTGAGAGCCATGGCATGGAGTATGTGGTCACGGGCCATTACGCCCGGGTGGAGCAGGACGAGGCCACCGGCCGCTGGCTGCTGAAAAAGGGGC
>ERZ506874.1360-NODE-1360-length-5623-cov-3.43319_pt1 | contig 5623 bp, 4 predicted proteins | sample MGYA00512908_ERZ506874 | MGnify/ENA metagenome assembly ERZ506874 | reverse complement strand
GCTGGCAGACGGCATAGGCCACGCTTTCGGCCTGCACCTCGCGGGTGCGGCTGTCGGGACGGTCGGCCTGCTCAATGGCCAGGGCTTCCGGGTCGATGGCGTGGAGCTTGGAATGGGCGATCTCATGGATGGCCGTCTTTAGGGTCTGTAATTCGCTCATGCCCTCCTGAATGGCGATCCGCTTTTCCGTCAGGTGGTAGTAGCCGTGGGAACCGCCCGGAATGTCCTCAAAACCAATGGGAACCGGGGAGGTCTGTTCCAGCGCCTTGAAAAATTCCCCGTAGCGTTCCACGCTGCCGGTCAGTTCTTCCACGCCGATAGAGGGCAGCGGTTCCCCCTCGGTCTGGCTCACATCAAAGACGGAAACGATCTTAAAGGCCGGAACCTGTATTTCCTGTACTTCGGTAACAGGCTTTCCGTCCTTGCCCATCACCGGCCTGCCCTGTGCGTCCAGCTTTTGCACTTCCTTTTTCGCCTTGAACGGGGCCGGGGCCAGTATCTTGATGGCCTTTTCGCCTTTCTTTACATTGCGGTGAAAATCGTCCCGCCACTTGTTGTAGCCCGCCACAAGCTGTCCGCCCTGCATGGCGATCAGGAGGGTGTTGTTGAAGCTGTAACTGTGGAACTTGGACATGGTGGTGAGATAGGCTTTGTAGCGTTCACTCTCGAAAAGCTCCTGTATGCCGGTTTCCAGCCGGTCGGTGATCTCTTTCATGCGCTCGGCGCTGTTCTGGCCGTTTAAGAGAATGGGGGTGACAGGCTGCGGGGCCTTTGTGGGGGCTGCCGCCTCCGGCTGCACCTTGCTTTCATCCCGCAGAATTTCCGGCGCAGGATAGGCCATCACCCGGTATGGTTCCGGCACCGGCTGTCCCTCATGGACGCGCTGCCATTCGTCGCCGCTTTTTACCAGATAGCCATAATCGGTAAAAACACCATGCTCTGTGTTGGCAATATGCAGGCCAAAACGGGGCAGGAGAATCCCCGCTTTCCATTCCTCCGGCATATCCACCATGCCGGAACGGTTTAGATAGTAGTCGCCCAACTGTCCTGTGCCAGTGACATCCGGCAAATGCACATAAAAGTCCACATTTTCGGGATAGTCGATAATCTGGCCGATATTGTGAAAATCACTCTGCGGGCTTGTCAGGGCGGCGTTCAGCTCCATAAGTTCGGCGGTGTCCAGCTTTTCCAATCTTGCAGCAAGGAAGTTTAATTCATCCATGCCTGCGGACAGCACCATATCACGGGGCAGCTTAATAGGTCGCTTCTGTGGGCTTCTATACCCGTATAGAAAAAAGTCCTGTGGATTGTCGGTGCTGATTCCGATTTCCCACAGGGCTGCTTGCAGTTTTTCGGTTGTGGTCGGCAGAGAAAACCATAGGCCCTCTTTGCCTTGCTCATAACGCTGTCGGTTATGAAGCAGTACGGAAAACACTTCGCTCATTGAATCGCTCCTTTCACATAATATAAGGGTTTGGGGCTTCCCCAAAGAGAAAATCCCCGGCCCGGCAGGTGCGCCGGGTCAGGGATTTTGCCGGGAGTGTGGCTACACTCCCTATGCTTGCTGTTTTTAGTTTTTGCCCCTCTGTTCCACACGGTAGTTCACATACTTGCCGCCGGTATCGGCCAAAAGCACCGTCCCGTCATAGATCTTGCCGGTTTTCAGGGAGCGCAGGCCCTTTACCTTTGCCTTTCCGTCTTTGAGCAGCGCGGCGGCGATCTTCGGGGTGAACGCCTTGCCCCGTTCCTCAAAAAATCGGTCATTCTTCCACATGACAAACTGGCAGCTTCGGTTTCCGCAGTAGTAGTTCTTTTTGCCCTCGTAGACGCTTTCCCCGCAGCGCGGACATTTGCCGATAACCACACGCTCGGTTTGAAACAACTTCTGTGCGTCCTCGCTGATCTGGGAGTAGTTTGCAATCAGGCCCCTTGTCATTTCTGCAATGCCAGCCATGAAGCCCTCCGGGTCGGCCTGCCCCTTGGCAATGGCCGTCAGCTCCGTTTCCCACTGTGCCGTAAGCTGGGGAGAGGTCAGCACCTCCGGCAGCACGCAGGCAAGGTTATGGCCGTCCTTGGTGGGAAGTAGCTGTTTTCCCCTGCGCTCCACAAAGCCCATCTGCACCAGCTTTTCTAAGATGGAGGCGCGGGTGGCCGGGGTTCCCAATCCCTGCCGCTCGGCGTCCTCCGGCAGATCGTCCGCACCGGCGCGCTCCATAGCGGAAAGCAGGGTATCTTCCGTGTAGGATTTTGGCGGTGCGGTGAAATGCTCGGTGACGGCGGCAGTTACCTTGTCAAAGGTCTGGCTCTCGGTGATCTCCGGCAGTTCACGCACGGGCTCCGGGGCGGTGTCGTCGGCGTCTGTTTTGAACGACGCCTTAAAGCGGCGGTCAAGCTCTTTCCAGCCGGGGGTCAGGATGGTCTTTCCCTTGGCGGTAAAGGTGTCCCCGGCACAGGTGAATGTAGCGGTGACAGCCTCGTACACATGGGGCGCGGCCACGGCGCACAACAGCTTGCAGCACACAAGGGACAACAGTTTCTTTTCCCCCTCGGCCAGCCCGTCAAAGCCTTTCTGCACAAATTCCATTGTCGGGACAATGGCGTGGTGGTCGCTCACCTTTTTGCTGTTCAGCACCCGGCCAAACTGCGGGGACAAGTCAAGCCCCGCCGCAAAGGGAAGCAGCGGCCACAGACCGGACACAAGGCTTTCCGCCGTTGGCAGCATATCATCGGTCAAATACTGGCTGTCGGTGCGGGGATAGGTCAGCAGCTTCTTTTCGTAAAGCTGCTGGGCATAGTCAAGGGTCTGCTTGGCGGTAAATCCAAACAGGCGGTTTGCCTCCCGCTGCAAGGTGGTGAGGTCATAGAGGCGGGGCGGCTGCTCCGTCTTTTTCTCCCGTGTTACCGAAACACAAACGGCCTGCGCCAGTTCACAGGCGGCTTTCAGGGCCTTGGCGTCGGCAGCGTTTCCCATGCGTTCACTGGCCGCCTCCATGCCGCCCGCCGCGATCTGGACGATGTGGTATTTCTCTTTCTGAAAGCTGCTGATCTTGGCCTCCCGGTCAACCAGCATTTTTAAGGTCGGCGTCTGGACACGGCCCACGGTCAGGGTCTTGTGGTAGAGGATGGAGAACAGCCTTGTGGCGTTGATCCCCACCAGCCAATCCGCCTGCGCCCGGCAAAGGGCCGACTGATACAGGTTGTCATAATCGGTTCCCGGTTTCAGGTGGGCGAAGCCGTCCTTGATTGCTGCGTCCTCCATGCTGGAAATCCAAAGGCGCTGAAACGGTTTCTTGCAGCCCGCCATCTGGTAGACGAAACGGAAAATCAATTCCCCCTCGCGCCCGGCGTCGGTGGCGCACACAAGGCCGGTGACATCGGGGCGCTCCATCAAAGAACGCAGGGTGTCAAACTGCTTTTTCTTATCGTCGGGAATGATGTATTGCCATTCCTGCGGCAGAATCGGCAGGTCGTCATAGCGCCATTTTTTGAAACGCTCGTCATAAGTCCCGGCGTCGGCAAGGGAAACAAGGTGGCCGATACACCAGCTCACCAGATAGCCGTTCCCCTCCATGTAGCCGTCCTGTTTCTTATCCGCGCCGATCACGCCCGCAATGCTGCGGGCGACGCTTGGTTTCTCTGCAATTACTAACTGATAGCTCATACTTCGTCCTCCTTATTTCCATCTTCACTTGTCATATCCTCGTCCGGCTCCGGGGCTTCGTCCTCGTCGTTCTCGTCCTCTCCAAAATCATACTCGGCCAGATCGTCATTTCCTGTGGTGTCAGCTTTTTCCTTTTTGAATTTCAGGAAGTAGAGGGCTGCGCCGCCGCCCAGCAGCACCACCACAAAGAACACCACAAGGCCGCCCATGCCGCTTGGCTTTTCCTCCTGCGGCTTTTCTTCCTCCGGCTGGGGCTTCGGCTCCGGCCCGTTGCAGGCGGTCAGGTTGTTTTTGCAGACCGGGCAGGCCGTATTGACGGCCCCGGCTTGACATTTGGCCGTACAGGTGCAGACCTCCGGCTCTTTTTTCCCGTGCTCCAACAAGTCTTGCAGGTCGGCGTCATCCACTTGGTTGAGGAAATGTACCGCCGTTTCCTTGTCCTCGTTGGCCCGGTCGATCAGGATATAAAAATAATTCCCGGCCTTGGTGGTAACGGTGATAAGCTGCTTATCCCCGAAAAAATCATCCACCAGCGTAGCGTTGCCCTGCGGGGTGACGGGTACGCCCTCCGGCTCCATGCCGCCGGTGGTAGGTTCTTCGGTTTCCTCCGGCACTTCTGCGGGGGCCTCGGTGGTTTCCGGCAGCGGCACAGGGTCAGGGTCAGCGCCTCCGGCGTAGGCGGTAACGGTCGTGGTCGCCATGCAGAGCGCAGCGGCCACAGCCAGCGTCAAAGTGCGGAACAGTTTAGATTTCTTCATGGGCGCTGTCCTCCTGTTCAAAGTCCGGGATCGGGGCCGGGGCCGCCTGCAACGCGCCGCCGCGCACAAAGGCGGCGAACTCCTGCGGGGTCATGTTGAGGCCGCGCACAAGCTGGACGATCTGCAAGTTTTCCTGTTCGGTCTTGGCTGCTTCCAGCTCCCGAAGCTGCTTTTGCAGCTCCGCGATCTTGCCCTTGTTTTTCTCAATATCCTTTTCAATGCGCTCCAATTTGTTCATTGCCATAGTGATTTACTCCTTTCCAAATCGTTCCTGCCATGAGTAGTTGCGTCCCAATCCTTTTATGGTTTTTAGGTTGGGCATGGCGTTGGCTTCCAGCTCCAGCGCACGCTGATACAAGGCGGGATCGTGTTCTTTCAGATTCAAAATTTCCGGCTGCTTCATGCTGGGGCAAAAAAAGCAGGAGGATTTGCCCGGCTGCGGCAATCCTGCCGCCTGAATCACCCGGACGCAATCGCTCCTGTCCCAGCCCCATTCTTCAATCAGGGGATAATGGTTGTAATATTTCTTGTCAGCTTCATCAATTTTGCGGGAACGCAGATACCGCCGCATTTCCCCGGCGTCAAAACCGATAAAGCGGTTGACTTTGCCGCCGCTGGCCCAAACCTCCCGGCAGGGTGCGTAGTGGTTGCAGAATTTTTCCTGCGGCCCGATCTTGTGCTTGAGGGAACACCGCTTATGCCCGTAGGCAATGGACGGCAGGGTGCAGGAACGCAGACATTCCATTTCAAGGGTCAGGCGGTTGCCCGCCCGGTCAACCTTTTCCACGGTGGTGATCTGCGGCATACCATGTTCAGACAGCCATTGATTCATGTACTGGATAAACTGATAGGTATGGGGATGTTCCGCCCCGGTGTCTGCAAACAGAATCAGGTCAACCGGGATGTTGTGCTGATAAAGCCCGACAAGCAAGGCGGCACTGTTCGTACCGCCTCCAAAAGAAACAATGTTGATAGGCCCTCCTTTCTGGCGTTTAAGGCAAACGCCCGTAACAATAAAAATGCTGCTGCCAGTAGCTTGAATTGAGGTTTGTGTAGGAAATGGGGTCGCCGCAGTGCAGCATGACCGAATTTCCCACATACAGCCCCACATGGGACATCCCAGCAGTGTCATAAGTGCCGACGAAAAATACAAGGTCGCCGGGCTTGGCCTGCTCCGGGGAAACGGGAGATCGGAAGAGCGTCG
>ERZ506874.1358-NODE-1358-length-5626-cov-3.3371_pt1 | contig 5626 bp, 7 predicted proteins | sample MGYA00512908_ERZ506874 | MGnify/ENA metagenome assembly ERZ506874 | reverse complement strand
ACGTGTGCTCTTCCGATCTAATTTACTATATGGGAGATTTCCCGTATATGGAAGAAGAGGGGAGACAAGGCAGAGTATGTATAACCACTTTACATATACAAATCAGGATTTACAGGTACATTATTCAGCTCCACCTGAAAATGAAGATGCGGTCCGGTTGACTGCCCTGTGCTTCCCACATATCCGATCTGCTGACCTTTCTCTACATATTGCCCTGCTCTGACGGCAAGTGCGCTGTGATGCATATATTTTGTCACAAGTCCGTTTCCGTGATTAATAACAACCCAGTTTCCGGCGCTGTAGCTGAATCCGGCGATCACAACCGTTCCTGCCGCAGCCGCATATGTAGGTGTTCCTACAGCCGCAGCATAATCATGTCCTTTATGGCCGCCGACCTCATATGGCCTGATCTCGCCAAAATAACTGGATTGGTACGACATACCCGGACACGGGTGCGTAAAATATCCGTTTCCGCTCACGACGTTTCCGCCCGTTGAAGGAATATAATTATTTCCTGCCTGCTCCTGTTGGATTCTTTCAACTTCTTTTGCCTTTTCCAATGCAGCAGCATTCGCATCGATCTCCGACTGGATATTGCTAAGTTTTTCTTTATTCTCATCGATCATTTTCTGAACTTCCGTCTGCTGACCGACAAGCTTTGTCTGAAGCGTATTCAGTTCCTCATATTCTGCCTGAACCTCTTCTTCTTTCACCTCGATTTCTTCAACCGTATCCTGATACCTTATAAGTTCGTCTCTGTCATACTCTGAGATTTGAGAAATATATTCTGCCTTATTCAGAAAATCTCCCATATTCTTACTCTCGGCAAGAACGGCTACAAACTGAGTATTTCCACTCTCATACATATATTTGATACGAACTTTCATTCTCTCATACTGATCATTCGCATCAATCTGAGCCTGAACAAGTTCATTTTCAACCTGTTCGATCTCCTCTTCTTTTTCTGTCAGTTTCTTCTGCGTTTCTTCCATATCGGCAACGATCCCTTTTAATTTTTCCGTGAGATCTTTCGCCTCTGCCTCAGCCTGTTCTTTTTTGCCTTCAAGCTCGTCCGCTTTATTTTCCGCTTCCTGAACGGTAACAGCCCCTACGTTCATCGTCATTCCGGCACACAGCGCCAACGCAAGAAATAAACTCGCCACCCTCTTCATTCTACACTTCATCGAGTATACCTCCTATACTTTCAGATGTTTGCGCACCGTAAAGAAACTTCCGAGGAAACCGATTCCGATTCCCATTACCACACCGATCGGGAGTAAGATCTGATATACAGTCGACACCGGAAGGAATGTAATAATATTCTCAAGAATACTGAATTTCACCATAATGTACTGAACTGCTTTATCATACAGGAAGTACAGCAGTACAAGCGGAATCGCCGCGCCGAAAATACCAATGATAAGACCTTCGATCACGAACGGAGAACGAACGACAAAGTCTTTCGCTCCGATGTACTTCATGATCGCAATCTCTTCTTTTCGCACGGTAATACCCATCGTAACGGTATTACTGATCAGGAAGATCGAAACTCCGAGAAGGATACTGATAATTGCGATCGAAATAACCGCTACAAGTGTATTTACGCTTGAAAGCATCTTCGCTACTACGTCCGACTTGTTTACTTCTCGTACGCCGTCCAGTTTTTGTGCATAAGAAACAAGTTCTTTCTGCGTCTCCGAAAGAGAACGGCTTCTCGCTGTAAGACTCTTACTGTCTTCCGCTGTTTTCATATATACTTCATAGTTGTCCGAAGATGCCAGCGGGTTATCGTTTTTAAATCCTTCTGCCAGCTCCGGATTGTCTGCAAAATACTGCTTCTGGAATTCTTCCCATGCTTCTTCTGCCGATATGTACTTTACTTCTGCCACATCTTTGCGGGCTTCCAGCGCCTTCCCGATCGCTTTCTTCTCTGAATCTGTAGCGTCTTCTTCAAAGAATACTGTGATCGCAACGCCTTCCTCCGCTGTTTTTATAATATGCTGAAAATTTACAATAATCGAAAAGAATAATCCAAACAAGAAGATACAAGCTGACATTGTCGCAATGGACGCGAGCGAAAACATCTTGTTTCTCCAGATATTCTTAACGCCTTGTTTTCCGACGTATCCAAATGTACTAATCCTCATCTATATACCCACCTTTTTGTTCATCACTGACGATCACACCTTGTTTCATAGTGATCACGCGCTCGTTCATCTCGTTTACAATCTCCTGGTTATGCGTAACGACAAGCACTGTCGTTCCTCTTTCATTCGCCTCTTTCAAAAGGCTCATGATCTCCCATGAGTTCGTTGGATCTAAGTTTCCCGTAGGCTCGTCTGCCAACAAAATAGCGGGTTCGTTTACGATTGCCCTTGCGATTGCAACTCGCTGCTGCTCTCCGCCTGATAATTCCTTCGGAAACGATTTATATTTTTGCGCAAGACCGACCAGCGAAAGCGCCGCAGGCACTTTTTTCTTGATCACTTTTGTCGGCGTTTCCGTCACGCGCAGGGCAAACGCAATATTTTCATAAATGTTTCTGTCTCTCAAAAGACGGAAGTCCTGAAACACAACGCCCAATCCTCTTCTGTATTTCGCGATATTGCGGTGTTTCATACGATTCAGGTTCTGCCCGTTTAATATGATCGTTCCCTCAGTCGGATTCAACTCCTTCATGATCAAACGAATCAGGGTAGACTTTCCCGAGCCGCTGTCTCCGACGATGAAAACGAATTCTCCCCGTTCGATTTTCACAGAGACTCCGTTAAGAGCTGAATTGCCCTTAGAGTACTCTTTCGTCACGTTTCTTAATTCAATCATAAGTTCCTCCTAATTATTTATACTCCTGTAAGATCTAATACTCTAATGATTCCATATATTTCATATATTTTACAACCATAAGCGCGATCTTGAACGTGATCGCATCCTCAAACACACGCAGATCAAGCCCCGTGCTCTTCTGAAGTTTATCCAGTCTGTATACAAGAGTATTTCTGTGAATGTACAACTGCCGGGATGTTTCCGATACATTCAGACTGTTCTCAAAAAATTTATTGATCGTTGTCAATGTCTCCTCATCAAAATCATCCGGCGATTTCCCCTCGAAAATCTCTCTGATAAACATCTTGCACAACGGAATCGGGAGCTGATAGATCAGACGGCCGATACCAAGTGTCGTAAATGCAACAATATCCTTTTCCGCAAAGAAAATTTTCCCTACGTCAAGCGCAAGCTTCGCCTCTTTATAGGACTTGGATACTTCCTTGATGTCGCTGATGATCGTACCGTATGCAATACGGATCTGCTCGTCCTTTGTATCTTCCTTCAGCATGTCGAGCATTTCCTTCGCCATCTTCTCAAGCTCTTTCGCCCCGTCTTTTTCTGTGAGTTCTTTTACTACAATGATATTCTTCTCATCAACCGCAGTAATAAAATCTTTTGATTTTCCGCCAAGAAGATTTCTCACATTCTCAAGCGCGGCATTATCCTTTTCGTGTGATGTCTCAATAATAAAGATAACACGTTTTACCTCCGTGTCAATATGTAATTTTTTAGCACGGTTATAAATGTCTACCAACAGAAGGTTGTCCAGAAGAAGATTTTTAATAAAATTATCTTTGTCGAACCTTTCTTTATAAGCTACCAGCAGACTGTGGATCTGGAATGCCGCAACTTTGCCGAGCATATACGCCGTCTCGCTGTCACCTTCCGCCAGCAGTACGTACTCAAGCCTCTGCTCGTCAAAAATCTTAAAAAACTGACATCCCTGTATTACCTGACTGTCCGCAGGCGATTCTACAAACGAGATTACCGCGCTGTTTCGTTCCTGCGCATTGTCTAATGTAGATGCCAGTTCCTTTCCCTCTGTATCTAATACTGAGAAGTCAACTTTGGAAATTCCTTTCAATCCGTCGATCGTATTCTGAAGTATCTGATTTGAAATCATGCCTGTTCCTCCACTCCTTGGATTTATATCATGTACATTTTTCACAAACTTTAAAAGCGAAAATATTCCTCTTTCTTAGATTCGTATATTATATTAATGCAAAACAGCAAAAAAAGAAAGAGGAAATACATATTTTTTATGCATTTCCTCAGATATTTTACAAAAAATTCATATTTTAATGTCTATACATTGTTCACAAATTCCATATATGGACATTTTTCCCGCTTTTGTCTAGTCTGATTTTTTCTGTTGTTTCCCTACTAACAGATGAAATCGCTTTTTCAGCAGAAACCGGGAGAGCCTTTTGGAAAGCTTTCTCTCGCCATAACTTTTTTCAAGCAGAGTTCCACATCCGAACCACAGTTTTACATTTAAAAGAGCTTGATTTTCCGCGATAAACTTTTCTTGATAAGGAGAAGTCAGTACGGACAAGATACAGTCCGTCTCTGTTCCGTTGATCTCATTGACTACGTCTTCTTCCCGGTTTTCTCCCTCTTTGATCAGCGCGTGTCCCGTCAGAAAAATTCCTTTGTCATAATACTTCATGGCATTTTCCACAGTATTTAGCTTTTCTTCCGATTCGGCAAGCAAAAAAACTCTTTTTCTGTTCTTCTGAAGGTATTTCATAAACATTTTTATAAATGTCTGATTTTCCGCTTCTCTTAGTTTTATCCTGTCGGTTTCCCCTGCCGCTTCGAGAATTTCTGTCTCTCCGGGCAGAATAAGACCAAATCCGGATGTCGATCTTATCCACTCGTCTTCATCCCGCGCGCGCATCAATGCGCTCATAGATAAAACTTCGATAATATCAACCGACTCTCTTTCCAGAAACGCAATCGCTTTTAACATCGCTTCCTTCGCTGTTATGCAGTCCATTTCCGTACTCAAAACATTTATTCTTTCTTTCATACACATCACCTGTCGTCTCCCTCGGATGTATAATTCTATCAAATTTGTCTATCTTTGTAAAGAAATATTCTGCCCGCCGGATCGCTGCTTCTTCTTTCGTGTCACTAATCCTCCGATCCTGCCTGTCTCCTTTGATGTAAGTGATTTCCAGCCTTCCGTCATCACTTTATCGAGAAGCCCTATTTCCTCAGCCACCTCATATTTCAGCTTTTCATCCGGATCAAGATTTGCCGGATCGATCGTCTTTGATTTTTTCCCTGACATACAACTTCCCCTTTCTTCTTTCAAAGGAGTATTGCCCGTTTTAGCAAATCGTATTCATCCGATCTGCTCCGTCAAAGATATCGCTGATCTTACATGTATAATTTTTCCACTCTTCCCTATAAAAATCCAACTGCGCGATTCCCTTTTCGGTCACTTTATAATACCGTCTGTTTCTGCCTTCAAACTGTCGATCATATACTTCCAGACACTCATCTTTCTGAAGCCTTCGCAAAACCGGATACAATGTCGATTCCGATACGTCGATCACTTTTCTTACATCCTGCGTGATCCTGTATCCATATGTTCCCGTTTCTTCCATAGATACGACTGCCAGTACGATCGCATCCAACAGGGCAGCTCCTGTATGAAATACCATCTGTTCCTCCTTTTTTGCCAAAGACATTGTATTATATGAGTAATATTATATTTTGTATAATATAGTTTGTCAATACAATATTATCCGGAAAAACCATTGATCGCCGCCCTGTAAATCGTCTGTTCAGC
>ERZ506874.1302-NODE-1302-length-5774-cov-4.08515_pt1 | contig 5774 bp, 7 predicted proteins | sample MGYA00512908_ERZ506874 | MGnify/ENA metagenome assembly ERZ506874 | reverse complement strand
GGCTGTTTTTCATAAAAAATGTTCAATTCTTTGGTATTTCTTTTGGATTTTCTTGGTATGAAATTTCTGATAGATTATATGAAAAGTGATTTGAAGGCTATTGCAATTCTTTTAGAGTGGTGCATTAAGCAATGGGAAGTTTTAAAAGCTTGATTGGCATTTGAATGCTTTATCTTTGTAATTTGAACAAAAAGTAATAAATAAAAGAGGTATATGGACATTCTTGTATGGGGTGGTCTTGGAAATTCCGATTATTTGGAAAAAATGATGTCGTTTTCCAATATATATTTGTACTTTTGGCTGAAAAGAAAACAAGGTATATCCCGTGTTTATATTTGGTGTTTTTTTATATGTATTTTAAATGGACTGAGGTTTTATGACAAACATTATAGATAATATGCTCTCTTTGTGTCCGGTTTCTGAAGATACGATACAAGAACTGAAAAAATGTATGATTTTATGTCGTTTCCCTAAGAAATATCAGTTAATAAAGGAGAATACATTTTGTAAATCAGCTTATTTCATAGAAAAAGGAATGACGCGTTCTTTCTGGCTTGTAAATGGAGAAGAAATAACAACCTCCTTTTCATGGGAAGGAGGTATTGTTTTCAGTATGGACGAGTTGTACTATAATAAGCCGAGCGAGGAATTTGTGGAAACGCTTGAAGATGTAGTTGTTTACAAAATATCATTAGTTGATTTAACCAAGCTGTTTCAGACTAATATTGAATTGGCTAATTGGGGGAGGATTATTCATCAAAATGAGTACAGGCGTTTGCATCGTTCTCACAAAGAACGGCTGACTTTGCCTGCAAAAGAAAGATATGAGGAGTTTAAACAACAGTTTCCTCAAATATGCCAACGGGTGAAGTTAAGGTATATTGCATCTTATTTGGGTATAACACTTCCCACACTTAGTCGTCTTCGAGCTAAAAAATAATTTATGTATTACTGTTTTTTTGTCATAGGACAAATTTAAAAGCCTTTAAGTTGTGTAACTTTGCAGCATTATTAGTAACGGTTAAAAAGAATTAATTATTAAATCTATTAATTTATTATGGAAAAAATCTCTTCTGCAGCATTTACAGATACAAAGCCTCATTATGATCTTCTTGATGGATTGAGAGGAGTCGCTGCTCTTATGGTAATATGGTATCATGTATTTGAAGGCTTTGCTTTTGCTAGTGCCGGTAATATCGAGACTCTCAACCACGGGTATCTTGCTGTGGATTTCTTTTTTATTCTTTCGGGTTTTGTTATCGGTTATGCGTATGATGACCGTTGGGGGAAGAATTTCACTATGAAAGACTTTTTCAAACGCCGTTTGATCCGTCTTCATCCGATGGTAATTATGGGTGCTGTTTTGGGAGCTATTACGTTCTGTATTCAAGGTTGTGTGCAATGGGATGGAACGCATGTCGCCATTTCCATGATTATGTTGTCTTTGCTTTGTACAATATTCTTTATTCCTGCCATGCCGGGTGTGGGATATGAAGTTCGTGGTAATGGTGAGATGTTTCCATTGAACGGACCTTGCTGGTCCCTGTTTTTTGAGTATATAGGTAATATTCTTTATGCGTTGTTCATTCGTCGTTTGTCTAATAAAGCATTGGCTGTGCTGGTTGTGTTGCTGGGTATGGCATTAGCGTCATTTGCTGTTTTCAATGTGTCTGGTTATGGGAATATGGGAGTGGGATGGACACTCGACGGAGTGAATTTCTTAGGTGGAACCTTACGTATGCTTTTCCCATTCTCGTTGGGTATGTTGATGTCGCGTAACTTTAAGCCTATGAAGGTGAATGGGGCATTTTGGATATGTACTATTATACTGATTGCGCTGTTCTCGGTTCCTTATCTGGAAGGATTGGAACCGATTTGCATGAATGGTATTTATGAAGCTTTTTGTGTAATTGCGGTTTTTCCTTTTCTTGTGTGGCTGGGGGCGTCGGGTACTACTACGGATAAGCAGTCTACAAAGATATGCAAGTTCTTGGGAGATATATCCTATCCGGTTTATGTAGTACATTATCCGTTGATGTATTTGTTCTACGCATGGTTGATTGAGAATAAACTTTATACATTGGGAGAAACTTGGTATGTAGCTGTGGGTGTTTTTGTTTTGAGTGTCATTTTGGCTTGCCTGTGTCTGAAACTGTATGATGAGCCCGTAAGAAAATGGCTGAGTAAGAAGTTTCTTGCTCCCAAATAAAAATACTGCATTTCTTGATGGATGTTCATTAAAAGGTCGGACACTATACAAGAAGATATTACAGCTTTGAATAACTGACAATTAGATGAATGGCATCCGATCTGTAAATTCGGATGCCTGCATTCGATTATTTCAAAATGGGCTTTAGGATTGATTTCCTTTTTTGGCAATAGTCACACATGTTGATGAGAGCATTCCGAGCATAGACCTTTCAGGACATAATTGATACTTTGTACGGTGAATCCGGGAGGTAGTGTCACGATGGGCACGTGGATACTTTTCATACAAAACGTGCGATGACAGTTCTCACAATAAAAGTGAGTGTGGAGATCGTCTACCTCACAATTGCAATCATTACTGCACACGGCATATTTTAACGATCCTGTGCCGTCATCAATGCCATGAACCAAATGATGGGCTAAAAAAAGGGTTATGGTGCGGTAGATGGTTGATTTGTCTACCGTATCCAATTCGTTTTCCAAATCCAACAGTGAAAATGCTTCTTTGTGCTGCATCATGGTTTTTAGAATAAGCAGACGTATGGCTGTCGGTTTGATTTCCCGCTGTTCCAATTTTTTTAAATAGATTGTTTCATTCATAGGTCAAATCATTTTATTCTTTTCATTTCTGTATTCTCATTGCATTAAAAATGGCGAGTAAAGCTACGCCTACATCTGCAAATATAGCTTCCCACATAGTGGCCATTCCGCCGGCTCCTAATAGCAATACTAACAATTTCACTCCGAATGCCATCGATATATTTTGCCATACAATGCGATGGGTCTGTTTTCCTATTTTTATAGCTTCCGCTACTTTACTGGGTTGGTCTGTTTGTATCACTACATCCGCAGTCTCTATAGCAGCGTCACAGCCTAGACCACCCATGGCAATCCCAACATCGCTGAGTGCCAGTACGGGAGTATCATTGATACCGTCTCCTACAAAAGCTACACGATTTTCAAAATTTGCTTTTAATTGTTCTAAATGTGCTACTTTACCTTCGGGTAGTAAATCTCCGAAAGCATGTGTGACACCTATCTTTTCGGCTAAATTAGAAACAATTGTCTGTTTATCTCCCGATAATATTTGAATATTATTAATATTTAAGTCTTTCAGCTCGCGGATGGCTTGTACAGCATCAGGTTTTGGGGTATCCGCCAATGAAAGATACCCCAAATATTTGTTTTCCATTGCACATAGCACGATTGTTTCTGTCATGTTGCTGATTTCATAGGGAAAAGAGATGCCGTATTTTGATAATAACCGTGTATTTCCTACATATACTTCTTTACCGTTTGTTACGGCTTTTATTCCATATCCGGCAAATTCAGTGATTCTCAGTGACGAGTTAAGAGATATACTTTGTTCTTCCGCATATTTGACAATGGCTTTTGCGATAGGATGATTGCTGAAACTCTCTATAGAGGCGATAAGTTGAAGCAGTTCCTTTTGCGAAACACCTTCGGCTGCCGATATTGCCTGAACACTGAATACACCTTGGGTGAGTGTTCCGGTTTTATCGAATACTACGGTGTTTATTTGGGTTATGGCATCTAGATAATTACCCCCTTTGAAAAGAATCCCTTTGTGAGATGCGGCACCAATACCTCCAAAGTATCCTAATGGAATGCTGACCACTAATGCGCAAGGACATGATATGACTAGGAATACTAAAGCCCGATAGAACCAATCATCAAAAACAAAAATGAATTCAGGTTTTATCAGAGAGTATAAATAGGGGAGTATGACAACTAGTATCGCCAGTCCTGTCACTATCGGTGTATAAATTCGTGCAAAACGGCGGATAAATAATTCGGCAGGGGCTTTTCTTTCTGCTGCATCTTGTACTAAAGTGAGGATACGTGCTAACGTACTTTGATCATACGGTTTGTTTACTTTGATCCGTACCACTTTATCTGAAGCGATCATTCCTGCTAAAACTTCTTCTTGTTTATATAGAGTCCGGGGAACACTTTCTCCGGTTAGGGCGGCCGTATTAAATGAAGCGGAATCTTCCAGTAAAAATCCGTCTAGAGGTACTTTTTCTCCAACTTTTACTTCAATGGTTTCTCCTGGCTGTACTTTTTCCGGTGCTGTTATTTTATATGTGTTATTATATACTACAGTGGCTGTTTCGGGACGTACATCCAATAATGCTTTGATGTTGCTGCGTGCTTTGTGTACAGCTTTGTGTTGGAACCATTCACCTATGAGATAGAACAGAATAACGGCAATACCTTCCCAGTATTCTCCTAGATAGAATGCTCCTGATACAGCTATCCCCATTAAAGTGAATTCATTGAAAACTGATTCTAATTTTATTTTTTTCATTGTTTCTTTTTATTTATGGCAACAAAGATAGTGGAAAGAAGATGCAACTAAATTGCAAATTATATTGTACTTTTACATCGGGTAATTTTTTATATACATGAAAAAAAGATATTGGGCTTTTTTGATAGGAAGCTGGTGTTTGTCTGTGGGAATGCAGGCGGCCAAAGTGGATACTTTGTCGGTACATAGTGACGCAATGGATAAGGAGGTTCAGGTAATTACCATCTGTCCGGATAAAGCCATGGCAGGTGAAAAATGTCCCGTACTTTATCTGCTTCACGGATATGGAGGCAATGCGGGAACGTGGCTCGGTATAAAACCGGAATTACCTCAAATAGCTGACAAGGAAGGAATCATTTTTGTTTGTCCGGACGGGAAGAACAGTTGGTATTGGGACAGCCCTTTGAATAAGGAGTACCGTTATGAAACATTCGTATCAAAAGAATTGGTGAACTATATTGATAAGAATTTTACTACGAAAGTGGAGAGAGGGGGACGTGCTATCACCGGGTTAAGTATGGGTGGTCATGGAAGTTTATGGTTGTCCATCCGTCATAAAGATGTCTTTGGAGGAGGAGGTAGTATGAGCGGAGGTTTAGATATCCGTCCGTTTCCCAATAATTGGGAGATGAAGAAGCAATTAGGCGAAGAAGCGAGCAACAAGCAGAGATGGGACGAACATACGGTAATTAATCAGTTGGATAAGATAAAAAATGGTGATCTGGCTGTTATAATAGATTGCGGTTGTGATGATTTCTTTCTGGAAGTGAATAAGGCTGTACACGAAAAACTGTTGAAGAAGAAAATAAATCATGACTTTATCATCCGTCCGGGCGGGCATACAGGCAGGTATTGGAATAATGCCATAGACTATCAAATACTATTTTTCAGTAAGTTCTTTAATAAATCGAAATAATAAAATGGATAAAATTGTTTTTATTACAGGAGCTTCCAGCGGTATCGGTGCCGGATGCGCTCGCAAGTTTGCTTCACAGGGAGCAAGTTTGATTTTAAATGCTCGTAACGTAAATAAACTGAGTGCATTGAAAGAAGAATTAGAAAAGCAATATGGTACGGAAATATATTTGCTTCCTTTTGACGTGCGCGACCGTAAGGCGGCAACGTCTGCTTTGGAATCATTACCCAAGGAATGGCAATCCATTGATATACTGGTGAATAATGCTGGGTTGGTTATCGGTACGGATAAAGAACAGGAAGGTAGTCTGGATGAGTG
>ERZ506874.1285-NODE-1285-length-5811-cov-21.7636_pt1 | contig 5811 bp, 7 predicted proteins | sample MGYA00512908_ERZ506874 | MGnify/ENA metagenome assembly ERZ506874 | reverse complement strand
AGGGACAGCTGATAGAAACAGAAGCCACTGGAGCACCTCAAAAACACCATCATACACTAAATCAGTAAGTTGGCAGCATCACCTATTGCGCGGTTCATTGAACCTACTGATGACGCCGGATATATAGTCGTAAACCGTTTCGAACCAGTACTTATATCACCAGGAGAGTCCATATATGACCACCGTTTACAGTAAAAACGGTATCTGTTTTCTGATCCCTCCAGCGTCAAACTACCGTTGTAATGGTGAGGTCTGGTGCTATTGTAATAATTCAGAATATAATCTCTGATTTATTTCCGAACCTCGCCCTTGCCTGCGTAACCATCCGTCGCCCCCATCCTGTTTTCAGACTGCGGAAAAAGGCAAGTTTTTATCCCCCCACAGAGATTCAATCATATATCGCGTGTTTTGGAAGTGACAGTTCTTATTCCTGAGAATACTGCATGTGCAACACACTCGGCATCCATCGATACCACTTTTATCTCCAATAGGCAGGATAAAAAACAAGACTGTGAATTAAAGTAATCGGCAAATGAATGAGTTAGAAGATACTGAAAATGAATCAAGGACTAACCCCGTAGGGAATGAAAATAATAAAAGAACATCTTGTTTTTATTTTAATGAATGAGCATGTTCTTTTATATTAATAACAAAACCTATCATTAAACAAAATGATGAATGACAGAGTTTTCTTTAAAATAGCTTATATTATCTTACAGTAGCTGACATAGTGCAATATAAATTATCAGCTATGCCATAACGGCTTAGCAGTGTCTAAGCGTAAGAATCAAGACTTCAGTTACAGTTTACTCACGGTAGAAATATTTAAGAGCACTAACAATACTGTGTGTATAGTTTAGTTTTTTTAGGCATAGGCAAAAATAACTAATGGAAACATTGTTCCTTTCACAACTTTCTTGCTTTGAATAACCATCAACCAAATACTCCTTAAGAGCCATGATGTTTTTTTTACTTCTGATTGGTGATATTTCAATTAAAAGTGAAAAGTGTTCTCCATTCATACATGATTGAATTAGCTCTGTATTAAAGTTATTTCTTGGATAGGGGGAGGGAGTCATATATTATCTAACCTTATTTTTCTATTAAAGAATTGAAATAGAATAGACAGAAATGCTATTGGAGTAAGTATTTGATAGTAGGTAATTTACGCTCCTATATAGACTATTGTTACTCATATAATATTTTGGGGTGGCTTATGTTGTGACAGCGCCAGTTGTTAAAAACGTTGTACCGTCATACGGGATAATATAGAACAACCAATAACGATTACTGGTCTATGACCACCGCCAGAGATACAGAAAAGCTTTATCTGTAATGAGCTCAACTATATATCCCGTCAACTGCTGGTTCAGAGCGTTGTCGTAAAAATCCTGTGCAAATAAATTAGTCATATATCAAGCCATTTACGCGGTAACTGGCAGGTCTGAAATTTAACCTCCTGACGATGCAGGCTTGCATACATCCATAGTTTTACTTTGGTATGTGACTCTAAGTATGTAGATCATCAGTCCGGCATGGAACGCTGTTTTGACCCGCTAAAATCCTTACGGAAAAGTAAGGATGTGGATTTGCCCCTATATTTCCAGTCATCGGTTCGTCTGAGAATGACGTGCAACTGCGCACGCGACACCCGGAGACAACGGCTGACTAAGCTTACTCCCCATCCCCGGGCAATAAGGGCGCGTGCGCTATCCACTTTTTTGCACGCCCATATTCAACGGCTTCTTTAAGGAGTTCATTTTCCATCGTTTTTTTGCCGAGCAGGCGCTGGAGTTCTTTAATCTGCTTCATGGCAGCAGCAAGTTCAGAGGCAGGAACGACCTGTTCTCCTGCGGCCACAGCAGTAAGACTTCCCTCCTGGTATTGCTTGCGCCAGAGAAATAACTGGCTGGCTGCCACACCGTGTTGCCGGGCAACAAGGGAGACCGTCATTCCCGGTTCAAAGCTCTGCTGAACAATAGCGATCTTTTCCTGTGTAGTACGCCGTCTGCGTTTCTCCGGTCCTAAGACATCAATCATCTGTTCTCCAATGACTAGTCTAAAAACTAGTATTAAGACTATCACTTATTTAAGTGATATTGGTTGTCTGGAGATTCAGGGGGCCAGTCTAAATTCCGTATTGCTGGTTCTTTATCGGTAGAAAAATCAATATCCATAGCATCGGTCGCAGGCGCTGATACATTGCAGAGCGACCGGGTATTAGAGTCGCTATTCACTGGTTATCACTGAACGCTGCGTGATCAGGGTTGCATTAATAAAATGATATGTTATAACATATCAATATTAACATATATTTTCGCATGTATATGAACGTAATCAGAAACGTCATTTGTACATTAATCATACTCCCGATAGGGTTACAGGCAGAGACCAGTCATTCTTCTATGGCTAAAGATACAATCACCGTTGTCGCGACAGGAAATCAGAACACGGTATTTGAAACGCCGTCAATGGTCAGTGTCGTCACGAATGACACGCCATGGAGTCAGAATGCGGTCACATCAGCCGGCATGCTGAAAGGTGTTGCCGGTCTCAGCCAGACTGGTGCAGGACGGACCAATGGGCAGACCTTTAATCTACGCGGCTATGACAAAAGCGGGGTACTTGTTCTTGTTGACGGCATCCGTCAACTCAGTGACATGGCAAAAAGCAGTGGCACTTATCTGGATCCGGCACTCGTCAAACGTATCGAAGTTGTCCGCGGACCAAACTCCAGTCTGTACGGCAGTGGCGGGCTGGGAGGTGTTGTGGACTTCAGAACTGCCGATGCAGCAGATTTCCTTCCCCCCGGAGAGACAAACGGTTTAAGTCTGTGGGGAAATATCGCCAGTGGTGACCACAGCACAGGCTCGGGGCTCACCTGGTTCGGTAAAACCGGAAAAACAGATGCGCTCCTTTCTGTCATTATGCGTAAAAGAGGTAATATCTATCAAAGTGATGGTGAGCGCGCACCTAACAAGGAAAAACCTGCAGCCCTGTTTGCGAAAGGCTCTGTCGGTATAACAGACAGTAACAAAGCAGGTGCCAGCTTGCGTCTCTACCGGAATAACACCACTGAACCGGGCAATCCCACTCAGACACATGGTGACAGCGGCCTGCGTGACAGAAAAACAGTACAAAATGACGTACAGTTCTGGTACCAGTACGCTCCTGTGGATAACAGCCTCATCAATGTAAAGTCAACTTTATATCTCAGTGATATCACTATCAAGACAAACGGTCACAACAAAACGGCAGAATGGAGAAACAACAGAACCTCCGGTGTTAATGTTGTCAACAGGAGTCATACTCTGATTTTTCCGGGAGCCCATCAGTTAAGTTATGGCGCTGAATATTACCGTCAGCAGCAGAAGCCAGAAGGCTCTGCCACACTATATCCGGAAGGAAACATTGACTTTACATCGTTGTATTTCCAGGATGAAATGACAATGAAAAGCTACCCGGTTAACATTATCGTCGGTTCCCGCTATGACCGGTACAAGAGCTTCAATCCCCGTGCCGGAGAACTGAAAGCCGAACGCCTGTCCCCAAGGGCGGCGATTTCAGTCTCACCGACAGACTGGCTGATGATGTACGGCTCCATATCCTCTGCATTCCGTGCCCCCACAATGGCAGAAATGTACAGGGATGATGTACATTTTTACCGCAAGGGTAAACCCAATTACTGGGTACCTAACCTTAATCTGAAACCAGAAAATAACATTACCCGTGAGATTGGCGCAGGTATTCAACTGGACGGCCTGCTTACAGGCAATGATCGGCTGCAGTTGAAAGGCGGATATTTCGGAACGGATGCCAGAAACTATATTGCCACGCGCGTGGATATGAAACGGATGCGTTCTTATTCTTATAATGTATCCCGGGCCCGTATCTGGGGATGGGATATGCAGGGAAATTACCAGTCTGATTATTTTGACTGGATGCTTTCTTATAACCGCACGGAAAGTATGGATGCCAGCAGCAGGGAATGGCTGGGCTCCGGCAATCCTGACACACTCATCAGTGACATCAGTATACCTGTTGGTCATGGAGGAGTTTCTGCCGGATGGCGTGCTGAACTTTCGGCAGCAGCCACGCATGTGAAAAAAGGCGATCCCCATCAGGCTGGCTATGCCGTACATTCCTTTTCACTGTCTTATAAGCCTGTAAGTGTTAAAGGCTTTGAGGCATCAGTGACTCTGGATAATGCCTTCAACAAGCTTGCCATGAATGGCAAAGGAGTGCCGCTTTCAGGCAGAACTGTCAGTCTTTATACCCGTTATCAGTGGTAACAAATCATGATGAAAAATACAGGTTATATCTTAGCTCTTTGTCTGACAGCATCGGGGCATGTCCTGGCCCACGATGTCTGGATTACAGGTAAACAGGCAGAGAACAACATTACCGCAGAGATTGGTTATGGTCATAATTTCCCCTCAAAGGGCACAATTCCTGACAGAAGGAATTTCTTTGAAAATCCCCGGATTTATAACGGGAAAGAGACAATAACACTGAAGCCAGCGTCCACGGATTATGTCTATAAAACTGAGTCTGCAAGCAAAGATAATGGCTACGTTTTGTCAACATATATGAAACCGGGATACTGGTCGAGAACCTCTTCAGGATGGAAACCGGTCAGCCGGGAGGGCAGAAATGATGTGGCTTACTGTGAGTTTGTCACTAAATATGCGAAATCTTTTATTCCTGGTGAACAGCAGATGCCAGCACAACTCTATCAGTCTCCAACGGGGCATGAGCTTGAAATCATTCCGTTATCCGATATAAGTCGTTTCAGTGAAGATGTGAAGCTGAAAGTCCTGTATAAAACGTCCCCGCTCGCCGGAGCTATCATGGAGCTTGACTCGGTCAGTTATCTGAAATCATCCCGTCATACTCATGCAGTTGAGCACAAACATCCTGTTCATAAAGCAGAACTCACCTTTGTAACTAATGAGGATGGTATCGTCACAGTACCTTCTCTTCATATTGGACAGTGGCTGGCGAAAGTCCAAAATAAGAAAAGTTTTCAGGACAAAAGCCTGTGTGATGAAACTGTCGATGTGGCAACTTTAAGTTTCTCCCGAAATTAACAATACTATTCCCTGCCCTGAAATTGTAAGCGTGCAGCAAGAACCGTATTGACGGGGATGTGTTATTCAGTCGGCAGTGCTACGCGCCAGGGGAGCAGTTCGCCGACCCGGTTTATCGGCCAGTCGGCTATGACGTCAAGGACATAGCGGAGGTAGCTTTCTGGCTCCACTCCGTTCAGTTTGCACGTCCCGATCAGGCTGTACAGCAGCGCTCCCCGCTCTCCTCCATGATCCGAACCGAAGAACAGGTAGTTTTTGCGGCCCAGACTGACCATCCGCAACGCATTTTCAGCGATGTTATTGTCCGCCTCAGCCCAGCCATCATCTGCATAGTACGTCAGCGCCGGCCACTGGTTCAGGGCGTATGCGAACGCTTTCGCCAGTTCTGAGTGTCGCGACAGGGTTTTCATCTTTTCACGCAGCCAGCTTTCCAGGGATTTCAGCAGCGGTTTCGTTTTCAACTGACGTTCGGCAAGGCGTTGCTCCGCCGTCATTCCCCTTATCTCTGCCTCGATGGCGTACAGTTCGCCGATCCGTTTCAGCGCTTCCTCCGTCAGGGCTGACGGGGTGCGAACGTGCACATCGTGGATTTTACGGCGGGCGTGAGCCCAACAGGCGGCTTCCGTTATCCGGCCATCCCGGTACAGCTCGTTGAACCCGGCGTATGCATCCGCCTGCAGTACACCACTGAACCCCGCAAGATGGGTCTGCGGATGGATGC
>ERZ506874.1237-NODE-1237-length-5930-cov-4.70111_pt1 | contig 5930 bp, 5 predicted proteins | sample MGYA00512908_ERZ506874 | MGnify/ENA metagenome assembly ERZ506874 | reverse complement strand
TTAATTCTTTATAAACTTTTGATAATAATCGGCTTGCAAAGGTACGGCTTTTCTTTGAACTGACAAATAAATTAAGATATTTTTTCCTCTTGCTATTCGCATACAAAAGGCTGATATAACCACATCTAGGCTTTGAATAACGGACTAAAAAACATAGGGAAGAGATTTTGATTCTTCCCTATACATATACAGTTATTCATTCTATTTTCAACGATTCCAGCCACTCTCCATCTCAGAGCAAGTACACACAGCCACAGATGCCGCATTGTTTCCACTGGACTGACGAAGCTTTAAAAGTTCAGTTGCTGAGATCCGGACTACTTTTCCATCGGGACGACCATAACACAATGTCCCTTCGCGCCGTGCAGTTTCCTCTATCAACCGCTGTTCCGCTAGTTCTAAACCATAACGCAACTTCGCACTTAATTCCTTATATTCTTCTTCAGTTGACATAACTTCTGATTTTAGTAAAAAGTTCTTGATTATAGATATGGGCCTCATCTCCCAAACGGAAGGCGTCCGCCACAATAACACGCGGTGTGCAGCTATTGTCCGCAAGCATCCAATAATCCACGCAAGGCATATAAATACGGAAAAAGTTTTCCAACCCCGAACGATAACGACGACGGATAATGGGAGCAGGCACATCATGCCCTCCATTGGCAACACGCTGTTTCACTCGCTCTATAGCCAATTCAGGCGAATTCAGCCAAAAATAAATAAGGCTGACACTATATCCTTGATTTTGTGCCTGCTGGATAAGATTGATATAAGAACGGGTGGACAATGTGGTTTCAACAGAAAAGCTGACTCCGGCCGACAGTAACTCTCCGATACGTTTCAGCATCAGTCGCCCGGCTTCGATAGCCACACTTGAGGGGTTAAAAGGAGAAAGTCCCTTAGCGATTTCATCGGCATTGACAAATTCGCGGCACTCTAAAATTTCGGGTAATACCGTGTACGAAGCGGTCGTTTTACCGGCTCCGTTACACCCCGCTATTATATAAAGTTTAGACATTAATCTCCTTTTCTATTTCTGTTATTGGCGACAAAGTTAACGATTATTTCCAATCTTTGTTCTTGAAAAGGCATAAAAGTGATGAAGAATAGCACATTTTTTGAAATTCTGTGCAAATTAAGAAGAGATTACAGGAGTTTTACCTTATATTTAAGCAACCTGCAAACAGGTAGCAGTTACTCATTACATCATTTTATTGAAGAAAATTAGTACATAAGCATCTTTCATTTAAGTATCCAAACAAGTAATCATATAAATAGGACACATATCCCACCATAATAGCAAGTACACTTGTTTCGTCAGACAAATATCATGTATAAAATAAATAGGGCCACACTTTCAAAAAATGAAAGCGTAGCCCGAAAAATGACTATTCTTTGTTTATAAACAAAGATTCAAACTTATCTGACCAAATCCTTTGGATAAACAGGAGGCATTTTCACTCGTTTCCAAGTTTCATAATACCAGGAATTGATTTCATTTCCATCCTTATCCGTTTTCACAAAAAACTTCAGCACCATGACATCTCCCCCCTTCATCTCAAATTCCAAAATATTATCCACACCTACCAATTGTGGAAGATGCAAGTTTTTCTCCACATGCTCTGTATAAGCATTAGGAGCAGTCTGCCGATAGGTACCGGAACCAATAATAATAGCTCCATGATTAGGAATCATGGTCATATTGGTAAACTTGCCGTCATCAGACAAAATTTTAAAAGAATTACTTGGTTTCAACTCACCCGGTACCTGAGGAGTCCCTGATACATAAAAGCACATCTGCCAAATTCCTTTCAAGTTGACAGGGGTTACATCCGATTTTTCCTGTCCCACTACACGCGAAGTACCGATAAGCAAGAATGCTATCATCAGTAGGAATAATTTTTTCCGTTTCATAGTTGTATATATTTAGTTAACAAATTGCGTAATGTGGATATACAAAATTAGAAAAATTTTTCAAACTTCCTGCTTTTTAAATAACTTTTTTACAGTTAAATACAAAAAAAATCCTGCTCTATGTTATAGGGCAGGATTTTTTGAATTATTATTTCCAACAATTAGAATTCAGCATTACGCGGAGTACGTGGGAAAGGTATCACATCACGAATATTGGTCATACCGGTAACAAACAGCAACAGCCGCTCAAAACCAAGTCCAAAACCAGAATGAGGACATGAACCAAACTTACGGGTATCCAGATACCACCACATATCCTTCATCGGAATTTCCAATTCCTGGATACGGGTCATCAGTTTGTCATAATCAGCCTCACGTTCAGAACCACCTATTATCTCGCCAATCTTCGGAAATAAGACATCCATTGCACGGACAGTCTTGCCATCCTCATTCTGCTTCATATAGAATGCCTTGATTTCTTTCGGATAATCTGTCAGGATTACAGGACGTTTAAAGTGCTCTTCCACCAAATAACGTTCGTGTTCAGAGGCTAAGTCTACTCCCCAATATACCGGGAATTCAAATTTATGACCTTTTGCTACAGCTTCCTCCAGTATCTTGATACCTTCCGTATAAGGCAGACGGACAAATTCCTCCTTCAGCACGCCCTGCAAACGTTCTATCAATCCCTTATCGAACATGTCGTTCAAAAACTTCACATCATCATAGCAGTTGTCAAGCGCCCACTGTACACAATATTTAATAAAGTCTTCGGCCAAATCCATATTATCAGTAATATCATTGAACGCAACCTCAGGTTCAATCATCCAAAACTCAGCCAAGTGACGCGGCGTATTAGAATTCTCCGCACGGAATGTAGGACCAAATGTATAAATAGCCCCCAAAGCAGTAGCAGCTAATTCACCTTCCAACTGTCCAGATACCGTCAAACTGGCTTGTTTGCCAAAGAAATCATCATCATAAATAATCGCTCCGTTTTCATCCTTCTTCAAATCATAAAGGTTCTTGGTAGTAACTTGGAACATCTGTCCCGCACCTTCACAATCAGACGCTGTGATAATAGGTGTATGAAAATAGAAAAAACCACGTTCATGGAAGAACTTATGGATAGCGATAGCCATGTTGTGGCGGATGCGGAATACAGCTCCAAATGTATTGGTACGGGGACGCAAGTGAGCGATCTCACGAAGAAACTCCATCGTATGACCTTTCTTCTGTAACGGATAAGTGTTATCACAAGTACCTAATACTTCGATTCCACGCGCTTGAACTTCGGCTGCCTGACCAGAGCCAATGGATTCGGTCAACTCACCGTTCACACTGATACATGCACCGGTGGTGATCTGCTTCAACATTTCTTCGTCAAAGTTTGCCAAATCAACAACAATCTGCACATTATTTATTGTAGAACCGTCATTCAGGGCGATAAAATTTACCTGTTTGCTACCGCGGCGGGTACGAACCCAACCTTTTACATTGACCATCGCACCAAAATCACGGCACTTCAGCAGGTCAACAATCTTTGTTCTACTAATTTTTTCCATTGTTTTGTCTCTTTATTGTTTATTATTCAAATGAGCCCATGCGGAGCATGTTCACTTCTTGTTCAGTCAGGTAACGCCAATCACCGCGGCGCAAACCTTTTTTAGTCAGACCAGCAAAATAAACGCGGTCCAGCTTGATCACCTTATATCCCAAGGATTCAAAAATACGACGCACAATACGGTTCTTTCCGGAATGGATTTCAATACCGACTTGTGATTTGTCTGTTTCCGATGCATAGCTGATGGCATCTGCATGAATCTCTCCATCATCCAATGTCACACCTGCTGCAATTTGGTCAAGATCTGCCTTGGTTACATTCTTATCACAATATACATGATAAATCTTCTTCTTCAAATACTTAGGATGAGTCAGCTTGGAAGCCAAATCACCATCGTTAGTTAACAATAACACACCGGTAGTATTACGATCTAAACGCCCAACAGGATAAATACGCTCCTTACAAGCACCTTTCACAAAATCCATTACAGTCTTACGTTCCTGAGGATCATCAGAAGTAGTCACACAATCCTTCGGTTTATTCAACAAAATATAAGTTTTGCGTTCAATACTTACCGGTTCGTCATGGAACTTCACTTCGTCAGTACGCTTGATTTTAGTACCTAATTCGGTTACCACTTCACCATTTACACTGACTACACCTGCTGTAATAAACTCATCAGCCTCACGACGGGAACATATACCTGCATTAGCCAAGAATTTGTTCAGACGAATCGGCTCATTTGGATCGGTCAATATATCTTTATATTCAATCTGTTTCTTCAGACTATACTTTGCATTCGGGTTATAATCAGCCGTACGGGGACGATAGGGACGATTGTATCCACCACCTTGATTATAACCACCGGTACGAGGACGATAAAGACGGTCGCCGCCTTGATTATAACCGCCGGTACGAGGACGCGGAGTGTAAGAACGCTGTTCACCCCCTTCACCGCTGTTAAAACGGGGACGCGGAGTATAAGGACGCTGCTCACCCCCTTCGCGATTATAGTTTGTGCGGGGACGATATTGACGCTCACCACCTTCCTCACTATTATTAAAACGAGGGCGCGGAGTATACGGACGCTGCTCGCCACCTTCACGATTATAATTTGTACGAGGACGGTATGAACGTTGATCTCCTCCATCCTCACTGTTAGGATTAAAGCGGGGACGTTGCGGACGGTCTCCGTTATTGTTATAGCGATTATAGGAAGGACGGTCACCGTTGTTATAAGAAGAACGGTAGGGACGGTCTCCACCTTCGCGATTATAGCTGTTCGTACGAGGACGATAAGGACGCTGTTCGCCGTCGTTGTTGTATCTGTTGTAATTACTGTCTCTGTTATAAGACTTATAACCACCATCACGGCTTACATTCTGGTTTTCTTCATTTGCAGCACCTTCTTGTCTGCTTTCATTTTCTGTACTCATGGTTTTCCTTTTATTTTTTAATTAATGTATAACGCCCTCTCGGGCTTTTTGGATTAAAATCTAACTAACTATTTTTTAAATACCTGTATAATTATGCGGTGTAATTACCCGCAGTTCCTTTTTAATGTCTTCGCTTACATTTAGTGTTTCTATAAATTCTTTAATAGACTCTTCTGTGATAGCCTGGTTTGTACGGGTCAAAGCTTTCAATGCCTCATACGGATGAGGATAGGCTTCGCGGCGCAGAATTGTCTGGATAGCTTCCGCCACCACACTCCAACAATTATCCAAGTCGGCATAGATTGCTTTCTCATTCAGCAACAGTTTGCGCAGACCTTTCAACGAACTTTGGATAGCAATCACAATGTGACCGAAAGGTACACCGACGTTACGCAACACAGTAGAGTCTGTCAAGTCACGTTGCAAGCGGGAAACAGGCAACTTAGAAGAAAGGTGTTCCAAAATAGCATTTGCCATACCTAGATTACCTTCAGCATTTTCGAAATCAATAGGATTCACCTTATGCGGCATGGCACTGGAACCTACTTCACCCGCTTTAATCTTCTGCTTGAAATATTCCATAGAGATGTACTGCCAGAAGTCGCGGTTCATGTCAATCATAATGGTATTGATGCGTTTCATCGCATCAAAAATGGCTCCCAGATTATCATAATTAGAGATCTGAGTAGTATATTCCTCACGTTCCAATCCCAGCTTTCCTGCTACAAACTTATTACCGAATTCTTTCCAGTCATATTCGGGATAAGCTACATGATGCGCATTGTAGTTACCCGTCGCACCACCGAATTTAGCTGTGACAGGACAAGCTTTCAATACAGCCAGCTGACGATTCAGACGATAAACGAAAACCATGATTTCTTTACCCAAGCGAGTCGGAGAAGCAGGCTGTCCATGTGTTTTTGCCAACATAGGGATATTTGCCCATTCTTCAGCGTATGTAGTCAACTGGGCAATCAGCTCTTCAATTTGCGGATAGTATACTTGTTCCAATGCCT
>ERZ506874.1138-NODE-1138-length-6222-cov-6.7352_pt1 | contig 6222 bp, 5 predicted proteins | sample MGYA00512908_ERZ506874 | MGnify/ENA metagenome assembly ERZ506874 | reverse complement strand
CGATCTCTACGCATTTTTATAAGCCGGATCATGAAGTTAGACGGCAATTAAGTAAAACTAACGTTTAAGGTGAAAAGTGAAATATGTCCAAACCATTTATCTGGCAAGAACCGTTTCTACAAAATAAAGACGGTACAGAATATACATTAATTAGCGATCAACATATTACAGTAACGGAATTAGACGGCGAAGAAGTGATAAAAATCGCTCCTGAAGCATTAACGCTGCTTGCCCGGCAGGCATTTTATGAAGCCTCTTTTTTCTTACGTTCCGCTCATTTGCAACAGGTCGCCAGCATTCTTAACGATCCGCACGCCAGTAGTAATGATAAATACGTTGCGTTGCAGTTATTACGTAATGCTGAAGTCTCAGCAAAAGGGGTATTACCCAACTGTCAGGATACCGGCACCGCAACTATTGTTGCCAGTAAAGGGCAACAGATATGGACCGGAGGTAACGACGCTGAAGCCTTAAGCAAAGGCATTTACACCACTTTTCAGGAAAATAATCTGCGCTTTTCACAAAATGCGCCACTGGATATGTTTACCGAAGTCAATACGCAAACCAATCTCCCGGCGCAGATTGATATCAGCGCCGTCGCTGGTGATGAGTACCATTTTCTCTGTATTAATAAAGGGGGCGGCTCTGCCAATAAAGCCGCGCTTTATCAGGAAACCCAATCCCTATTGCAACCAGAAAAACTGACCGCATTTTTAATCGAAAAAATGAAATCGCTGGGCACCGCTGCCTGCCCGCCTTACCACATCGCCTTTGTCGTCGGAGGGCTTTCAGCCGATCAAACCTTAAAAGTTGCCAAGCTGGCCTCAACGAAATATTACGACAATTTGCCCACCAGCGGAAACGAGCAAGGACAAGCATTCCGTGATATTGAGCTGGAAAAAGTATTGCTCGAGGCCAGTCAGCAATTTGGTATTGGTGCGCAATTTGGGGGTAAATATTTCGCTCATGATATTCGCGTCATTCGTCTGCCGCGTCACGGTGGCTCTTGCCCGATAGCTATGACGCTCTCCTGTTCTGCGGATCGCAATATCAAAGCAAAAATTAACAAGCACGGTATCTGGCTGGAAAAACTCGAACACAATCCGGGGCAATATATTCCAGCCTCACTGCGGGAAGAAAATCACGCGCAACATGTACAGCTGGATCTAAATCGTCCGTTGCGTGACGTGATGCAGGATCTCGCCAGATTACCGGTAGGCACCCGCGTGTCGTTAAGTGGTCCCATCGTAGTGGCGCGCGATATCGCCCACGCCAAAATAAAAGCGCGGCTGGATAGCGGCGAACCGATGCCGGATTACCTGAAGCATCATATTGTCTATTACGCTGGCCCGGCGAAAACACCGGAGAACATGGCCTGCGGTTCACTGGGTCCAACCACGGGCGGTCGAATGGACGGTTATGTCGATACCTTCCAGGCGGCTGGCGGCAGTCTGGTGATGTTATCGAAAGGTAACCGCAGCCAGCAGGTCACCGATGCCTGTCACAAACATGGCGGCTTCAATCTGGGAAGTATTGGCGGTGCAGCTGCGTTACTGGCGCAAGAATATGTCAAAAGTCTGCGTTGCCTGGAATACCCGGAGCTGGGTATGGAAGCGGTGTGGATGATGGAAGTGGAAAATTTACCCGCATTCATCCTGGTAGATGATAAAGGCAATAATTTCTTTAGTCAGTTTGAGCAGAAACACCGCTGCGCCAGTTGCCCTGCGGGACATTAAGGAAAATGAATGGAAGCGCGAATTTCAACTGAACGGCATGTGCAGCGCCAGCAGAAATTGAAGGAACAGGTCGATACGCGCGTCGCGGCGGCGATAGAGAAAAAAGGGATCTTGATTGTTTTCACCGGCAACGGCAAAGGGAAATCCACTGCCGCGTTTGGTACTGTGACGCGCGCGGTGGGTCATGGCAAAACGGTGGGGGTTGCGCAGTACATCAAGGGGCAATGGGACAACGGCGAATACAACCTTCTCCAGCCGCTGGGGGTTGAGTTTCATATTATGGGAACCGGTTTTACCTGGGAGACACAGAACCGGCAAGCGGATATCGACGCGGCGAAAGAGGTCTGGTCGGAAAGCAAACGGATGCTGGCTGACAAGCGTTACGACTTAGTGGTGCTTGATGAGCTGACCTATATGCTGGCTTACCATTATCTGGACACCGAAGAAGTGATCGCTTCTCTGCAAAACCGCCCGGCACAACAAAGTGTCATTGTCACCGGACGCGGTTGCCACAGTCAGATATTAAAAATGGCGGATACGGTAAGCGAAATCCGCCCCGTCAAACATGCTTTTGATAACGGCATTCAGGCCCAGCCGGGTATCGACTGGTAATAACTGCGCCTGGCATCCCGCCAGGCGCAGGTTTTACATCTCCTGCGGTACGACCGATTTCGCCAGCAACCATTCACGAAATTGCTGCAAGTGCGGTGAGTCAGACTTCTCTTCCTGCCACGTCATAATAAAACGATTACCGGTACGAATAGGCACATCACAGGGAATCACCATATCGCCACTATCCAAATCATGTTGAATAGCGAACCGTGGTAACAGCGCCACGCCGAGATTAGAGCGCACGGCGGCAATCAGCATTGAAAGCAAATCGAAACGTGGTCCGTTATTGACCAGCGGACTGCTAACGCCAGATAAAGCAAACCACTCTTCCCAGCCAGTAATACGGGTGCTTTGATGCAGAAGTGGTAACTCAGTAAGCAGTTCTGCCACTGACAGTTTTTGATCGGACATTGCAAGCAAACTGCCGCTGCATACCGGCAAAATCTCCTCTTCAAAGAGATACTCTACTTCCGCCCAGGGCGCGCAAAAATTTTCGCGCATAATGACAGCATCGTACTCCCGATTAAGAAAGTCGCCGTTATTAGCTAAAGAATGAATATTAACAATAATATCGGGATGTAACTTTGTGAATTCATGTAAATTTGGGATTAACCAGTGGGTACTAAAAGTAGGATTAACGGCAAGTTCAATAACCTGAACCGTAGGCTGCCAGGTCATAATGGTATTGGTATCGCGTTCCAGCTTATTTAATGTTTCTTTTACTATCCCCAGGTAATACTTCCCTGCATCATTAAGAAAAATGCGTTTTTTAGAGTGTGAAAATAACGGAGTATGTAAAAATTCCTCCAGCGCACTTACTTGTCTGAATACTGCACTTTGGGTTAACGCTAACTCCTCTGCCACTCTGGTATAACTTTCATGACGTGCGACGACCTCAAAAGTCACCAGCAGTTCCGTTTTAGGTATTTTTCCTCGCATAATGCCGTCCGTGAAAAAATAACAATTCAAAAATTATTTTATAAAAAACAGTAGCACTAATGAATATCATAATTCAAATAAACAAACCAGTCAGCTATATGTCTAACCAGGAAAATAAAGTGACAATAATCCTAAAACAGGAATTTCACCTCAGTTATCCGCATGCAATACTTTAAAGCTATTATTGCAAGAATATTATTCATATACATGAATATACTCTAAATAAGTCAAGTTGCAGGAAGGGAACAAATAATGAATTTCCAGAAACTTACATAAGTAAGTGACCTGGGTGAGCGAACATCGATGCAGCACATGCAACTTGAATTATGACAAGTATACAATGATAAATTTATATACCCTATGTTATATATTATCTATGTCCGGTTAAATTGAATGAGTCATGGCCTTAAAAGACTTCACAAAAGATAATTCCTCTTTAACAATAAGCCAGATTTACCACTTGTAAAACTTGCTATCGCCACATACACTACGCGCGTTTTCTTTCCCTTTTGCTGGCTGCTGACCGGAAAGACAAAATTACCCTCGCAATACAGGGGGTTGTTTAACGTCTATATTTCAGGACAGCGTTATGCATCATCTTTCAAGGCTTGATAAAGCCTTTCTGCGCAAAGGGATCCAACTTTCCCGCGCCAACAATATTGTTTCATTATCTCGTCCATCAGGTGCCAGTGCCCGCGTACTGCTGCCGGACGAACTGCCGCTGGAAGAAAAAGCAGTAACACAACTGCTTGATTTTGCAGAAGTGAAGCTACCAGACCACCCAGGTTATGTGCGCCAGACGTGCGCGACGCCAGATTTTCATCCCGGCAATGGCGTCCCCGTTGGCGCTGTGGTGGCCACAACACCGGCACGCGCGGGCGATCTGGCGTTAATCCCCGGTTCCATGGGTGATTATTCCTGGCTTGCGGTTGGTTGCGGCAACCCGGAGTGGCTGTGGTCTTGCAGTCACGGAGCAGGACGCAGCCAGCGTCGGCAGGCCATGCGCTCACGCGCGACTGCAGAGTCAACGTTGCCGTGGCAATGCGTCACATTGCGCGAAGAACGGCGTATTGAAGAAGCGCCAGCTGCTTATAAAGATATTGGTCCGGTTATCGAAGCCCAACAAGAAGCCGGATTAATTCAGCCAGCGGTCAGATTTCGACCGAGGTTAACGTTTAAGGGGTAACGCAATTAACAAAACCCAATCGGATATAGAAGTATCTGGTTGGGCATTGGGCCATTGATTACAGCCAACAGTGCGGCAAGCGACGAATTAGGTACGGGAAAATGGCAAACAAGCCTGGTGGCGGTAGCAGTTGATTCGTCGCCAAAATGGTTGAAGGTGCGTCTGGTGCAATGGCAAAAAAGCTTTGCTGGCGATAACGATCGTGAGTCGGTGACATCAACCACTTTCCAGCCCTTCATCATTTATAAAATATCTAAAGACTTGTTTTTACGCTCAAGCAGAATCTGGACGTTGAATGTTAAAAACGATGATTACTATATTCCCACTGGCCTGGGGGTAAGGAGGCTAACACCACATAGCCTCCTGTTTGCTAACCGCTACATTTTCGCTTTTACCCGTGCGATGGCCTCTTCATAAGAGGGCTTATTTTTTTCCGCATAAGCGAGTTGATAATGCTGCAATGCATCAGCGTTCTGTCCTGCAGTTTCATAAATTTTGGCAATGTTATAATAGGAGTTAGCGCGCGTTGTCGCCGCATTTGCTCCACTGGCTAACGAGATCGCTTTACGATTTGCCCAAATCGCTTCCGCGATGTTGCCATTTTTCTGATAAGCCAGACCCAGGTTACTAAATGCCTGACCGTAATTGCCGTCTAATTCTGTTGCCTGTTGGAAGAGTTGAATGGCTTGCTCAAGTTGACCGGTTTTGTAAACAGCTTCGCCTTCACGATTATATTTTCTTGCCAGTTGAGTATATCCACTGTTTTGCATCGCAGGTGAAGCCGGAGTTGAAGAACCCGTCGCAGGCATTATCACAGTGGCTAAATCCCTGACGCCTAATGTGGTGTCGTTAAAATTGGCGGTGGTAACAGAGTTGATATCTTCAAACTCGCCGTTTGGATTGAGTTTAAACACGGTCCAGATGTTCCCTCGTTTTCCAGCAGGGACACTATAACTACGCACCAGGGAGCCCCCTACATAAACAAACACTTTTGCCTTACTGGCAGAGAGATAATTACTGTTGGGCAACCCTTTATTGCTATAGTCCTGCACGGCATAGATGTAACTTTCGCCAAAATGCTTTTTGCTGATAGTGACAGTTTCTGGTCCATAGCTATCCGTATCATCAACATCCAGATTGGCATCAGTCCCCTCTTTACTATCAAAATAAATATGTCCGCCAGGGAAGATCAAATGCGAATCAAGATCAAAAGGCTTTTCGCCCCAGCTCAATACGACACGCATGCCATCCAGACTAGTCATTACCGGACTAATCGCATAAGTCATGCCCGCACACGGGCATTTGACCACCAGATTAGAATAGCCCTCTTTTTTGACGATTAACAAAGCATCTTGATCATCGGCAAAGGAAGAGCCCAGATTAATGCTGCCCGAGGCATTTGTGGTGCCAGAAACAGATTGTGCGCCATTGCGTTGCAGCGTCACCGATGCCCCCTCAATGCGTTTATCTTTCACTGTTGCACTTAAAATATCGATCTTTACATCGGCCGCATAAACGTCCGCATTTATACCCATCAGGGCCAGAGCAACCGGCAGAACAATTTTCTTCATGTATAAATCCTTTTACAGAACGGAGAGGAGATATTTCGCCGGGCATTATTGCGCAGAGGATGGGGAAAAAAAGCAGTGGGCAAACTTTTCAGATTAGTGCCCGAATAAAAAAGGCCATCATATGATGGCCAACCATGTCGAAACCGACAGCCCTTCGCCATTCCTGTAGAGGGAAGCG
>ERZ506874.1084-NODE-1084-length-6405-cov-3.37496_pt1 | contig 6405 bp, 9 predicted proteins | sample MGYA00512908_ERZ506874 | MGnify/ENA metagenome assembly ERZ506874 | reverse complement strand
GAAAACGTATTGATGATGAAATGTTTCTACAACTCATCTGGAAATTTCTAAAAGCAGGCTATATGGAGCAATGGACGTACAATCGGACATACAGCGGAGTACCGCAGGGGTCAGGTGTCAGTCCAGTGCTTGCAAATGTGTACCTTCACGAATTAGATAAATTTATGGAGGAATATGCACAGAAATATAACCGAGGAAAGAAGAAACAAATGAACTCCGACTACAAGAAAGTTGTCAAAAAGGCATCCTATTATAGATGTATGGGCAAAAAGAAGTGGGCGGATTTATCTCCAGAAGAACGCTGGGAACGCAATAAACATTTGAAAATGCTTGAAAAGCAAACACGACAGCTAACTCCGACCGAACCTTTGGATGAGACGTATAAACGGATTCAGTACACCCGATACGCTGATGATTTCATCATTGGAGTAATTGGGAGCAAAGCTGACGTCGGCAGATTTCTCAGGGAAGAACTGGATTTGGAAATGTCCGAAACCAAAACCAAAGTTACGCATACAGGAGACAGAGCCAGATTTTTAGGCTATGACATTACGGTATCCAGAAGTCAGGATTTAAAGAAATCCGCAGGAGGATACAAAATCAGAAGCAATGCAGGAGTGGTGAAATTACTTGTACCCAGAGAAAAATGGGTGGGAAAGTTACTGGAATATCATGCAATCAAAATCAAGATTAACGAAAATGGAAAAGAAAGATTTGTAGCCCTACACAGGGGAAAACTGGTAAACCAAAGTGATATAGAGATTCTGGCAAGATATAATGCGGAAGTTCGTGGACTTTACAACTATTATGCCATAGCAAATGATTCCTTCAAGATAGGCAGATTTGCCAATCTTATGAAGTACAGTATGTACAAGACATTTGCCTGTAAGTATAAAACAAATGTTCACGAAATCAAGCGCAGATATTGTGTTGGAGGTCTGTTTACAATCGCATACGATACCAGAGCAGGAAGGAAAATCACGACCTTTTACAGAGACGGGTTTAAGCGAAAAGAATCAGCTACGAAGTTTGACAATGTGAGCGAGCTTCCGCAGTTCTCAAAATACGCTAAAACCAACACTCTGAAACAGAGAGTGGAACGCCATACCTGTGAACTTTGTGGAAAGGATTGCAGAAATCTGGAAATCCATCAAGTAAAGAAACTAAAAGACTTAAAGGGCAATGCGGAGTGGGTACTCCTTATGCGCAAAAGGAGACGGAAAACTCTTGTGGTATGCCCTGAATGTCATAAACTGATTCATTCTTAATACCGTAAATATAATAAGCGGAAAGCCGTATACATCGAGAGGTGTACGTGCGGTTTGGGAGGGAGGGGACGCAAGTCCTGCAAAGGATGAGCTGAACCTTACCTCATGATGAATTTTTATACCTGGGCGGTAATGAAAAAGAGGGGCATAAATATGTCTCAGAACTACTGGGAAAAGAAACGTTGGATACCAATACCTACGGGCAGACCAAGGGGAGAAGCGGAAGTTATTCTGTGAATTTCCAACAGTCTGGAAGGGAACTTCTTACCCCGGATGAAGTGCGGCTTTTGGATAACCGGAAAGCGGTGCTGCTGGTGCGTGGGGAGCGTCCCATTCTGGATGAGAAATATGATCTGCATAAGCATGTGAATGTGAAATATACCGAGGATGGCGGTGCGCCTCCCTATGATTATGCGAAAGCACCGCTGTCCCATGAAGATGTAACCATTGATACCAGGAGATTGGATGATTATGAACTGCTCTCAGCGGAGGAGATCCTCGGCAGGGAACAGTCTTTTTGATTGGAGGAATGCCATTGAAGAAAAGAAATGAAATGCTAAAGAGACAGACAACAAACCATGCCACTGAACCGATGCCTATGGGCAGAGGACCAAAGCGTACCCTTGCTGCGTATGAAGCGCTGGTGCTTACTATGACGGTAGGAGGTATCCCGGTGCTTGCAGCCGGAGATCCCCTGTCAGTCATCAATAACCTGTCCACCTTTATCTTCTCCCTGATCCGGGCCATCGGCTTGATCTTATTGGGATTTGGTGTGGTGCATGTGGGTTTGAGCTTAAAGAGCCATGATCCCAGCCAGAGAGCCAACGGGTTTCTGACGCTGGCAGGCGGTGTCATCATCACCTTTGCAAAAGAGATCCTGGACCTGATCGTTGGGTAGTGGGTAGAGACAGAAGCGGGCAGGGAGGACATCTTCCTGCCCCGGCAAAGGAGGTGAGACTGTTTGAGTGATAACTGGATCGTGCAGAACCTAAACTCTGCACTGAACACCTGGAATGAGAAGCTGGCAGAAATCTGGACGCTCCTTACCCAAAGCCCGGAATCCTTTAAGGGCGGGACGATCTGGAGTGTCATCACCGGGATCAACGGGGCTCTGACTGCCATTGGGTATGGACTTTTGGTACTGTTTTTTTTAGCCGGGATCGTAAAGACCTGTGGCAGCTTTACAGAGGCGAACTTCCATTAGAGAACACATATAACTGAATACCGATTAGCTGGTGAAGCACTTGCAACTATCCAAGAAAGAAGCGGATATATGCAGGTGCTTTTCTTTTTCAAAAAATCAGAACACAGCGTCCAAAACCGGCTGTCCTGAAAGGCTACGAGGCGAGAGGGTAAAATCTCCCGCCTTTTTTGTACCTTGAAAACTTCACAGCAGCCGCCGGAGGGATACCTGCCGCAGAGGACAGTGCGCCATGATACGAGCGCACCCTCTGCTTCATTCATGCACAGCAGGGGCAGTGACAACGCCGCTTTGGGAAAGCGCGGAACCGTATGGACTGGCTGTGCCTACATATCCCCGTCCTTACGGCAGGGATATAAAAATTTTAAGGAGGTCAAGTGCTTATGGACAGAAAGAAAACCAGACGAAAGAGAAAGGAGGAGGCCCATGCAGAAGCTGAACATGGTGGACGCAGACACCCTGCTCTATCAGCCGCTTGACAAGCCCCGTTTTGTAGTAGACGGCCTGCTCCCCACGGGGCTGATTCTTTTTTGCGGCTCACAGAAAATCGGCAAAAGCTGGCTTATGCTGAAACTCTGCTTATGCGTGTCGGCGGGGCTGCCCTTCTGGGAAATGGAAACGAGGGAGGGCGATGTGCTGTACCTCTGTTTAGAGGACACCTTTTTCCGCATACAGGACAGGCTTTTCCGATTGACGGACGAGGCGGACAGCCGCCTGCACTTCGCGGTGGCAAGCTGCAAGCTGACGGCGGGGCTGATCGTGCAGTTGGAGGACTATCTGAAGGAGTACCCCGACAGCAGGCTCATTGTGATTGATACCTTGCAGAAGGTACGTACCGCCTCAAAGGACAACGCCTATGCCAGCGATTACGGGGATATTTCCCAGATTAAGGAGTTTGCGGACAGACATTCCCTTGCAGTGGCAGTTGTCCACCATATCCGCAAGCAGAACGACAGCGATGTGTTCAACAAGGTATCGGGAACAACAGGGCTGACGGGGAGCGCAGATGCGACCTTTGTTTTGGAAAAGGAAACGAGGGCTTCCGATACAGCAAGGCTCTACTGTGTGGGCAGGGACATCGAGTATCAGGAGTTTGTCCTGCGCTTCTGTGCGTGCAGTTGGGAGCTGGTGGAGCGAAAAGGGCAGGAACAGCTTGCAAGGGAAAGCATACCGCCTGTTCTTTTTCGGCTGGTGGCGTTTATGCAGGATAAAGAGAACTGGCGCGGCACAGCGACGGAACTTCTGGAGGGATGGAGGAAACAGACACGCCGCCTACGGTCATTACCAAGTGGCTCAACGAGTACCGCACCCCGTTTCTTACAGACCACCATATCCGTTATGAGTACCGCAGGAAGAAAGAGGGCAGGCTGATTGCGCTCATCAGGCAGGCGGATGACGGTGGGAGTGAAACGCCCCCTGCGTCTGTCATTGACGCTGCGGCAGAGTGAAACAGGCCAGTCCTGCCCTGCGGGTGACAGGGGTGACGGTGGTGACAGCAGGTTTGGGATACCCCCGCCCCTGTCACCCTTCGGGAGAACACCCCATAAACGCCGGTGTGCAGGCGTGGGCTTTCCCCGCCTCTTTCGGCGCGTCAAGCCACCCCTGCGGTCAGAAAAACCGCCCCCGGTTTTTCCGACCTACGTTTACAGGGTGTAACACACTACACCTTGCAAGCAAGGCAGTGTGCCAGACGTTCCCTCTGGACTCCCTTTTTGCAGGGCTTGCGCCCTGCTTCCCCGCCGCCTGCGGCTGCGGAAAAGGCGGTGACGGTGACAGTGCCATACAGTTTTAGGGGGTATCCCAAAAGCACCGTCATCACTGTCACCACCGTCACCCCGTCACCGCCCAAAGAACACCCGCCGAAAAAAGAAAGAAGGAGGTCAATGTTATGACCTATGCAATTCTGCGTTTTCAGAAACGCAAGGCAGGCTCCGTGGCTGCCTGTGAACGCCACAATGAACGGAAGAAAGAAGCGTATAAAAGCAATCCTGATATTGCTCTGGAACGCTCCAAATACAATTATCACCTTATCCAGCCGCCGCGCTACACCTACAAAAAGGAGATTAACCGCATGGTACAGGAGGCGGGCTGCAAGGTGCGGCGTGACAGTGTGATGATGGTGGAAACCCTTATCACCGCTTCTCCCGAATTTATGAACCGCTTACCGCCGGAGGAACAGAAAGCCTATTTTACAAGGGCGCTGGATTTTATCGCGGAACGTGTGGGAAAAGGGAATATCCTCTCTGCCATCGTCCATATGGACGAGAAAACACCCTATATGCACCTCTGTTTTGTGCCGGTCACACCAGAGGGGAAGCTGTCTGCCAAATACTTTTTAGGCAACCAGAAGAAACTTTCCGAGTGGCAGACCGCCTACCATGAGCGAATGTCGTCGCGGTGGAAGGAACTGGAACGAGGGCAGTCCTCTATGATTACGGGGAGAAAGCATATCCCGTCATGGCTCTTTAAATTGGGCGGGCAGCTGGATAAACAGTATGAGGAAATCGTCAAAGCCTTGTCGGACATCAACGTCTTTAATGTGGGGAAAAAGCGGGATAAGGCGCTCACCCTGCTCTCTGCATGGCTGCCGGAGGCGGAGAGGTTTTCAAGAGAGATCGGGAAACAGAGCGCCTATATCGACAGCCTCAAAGAAAAAATAGACCGTCAGGAGGATTATGCAGGGCGGCTCCAAGAGGCGAAATATGAGGAAGAACAAAAGGTACGAAAAGCCAACCAGAGGATTTTTGAATTGCAGCGCACCAACCAGCAGTTGGAACGCCTGCTTAAGAAAATCCCGCCCGAAGTGTTGGAGGAATTGCAGAGGCAGCACAAAAACAGGTCAAGAGAAAGGTAGGAAAGCCATTGAAAAAACAGGATTTTACGGTATTGAAGATTGCAGATTTACACCCGTTTCCCGATAACCCGTTTCGTGTAGCAGAGGACGGGCAGCTTGCGGAACTGGCAGAGAGTATTAAAGAGTTTGGCGTAGTAACGCCCATCATTACCCGTCCGAAGGAGGACGGGAACGGATATGAGGTCATCGCAGGACAGCGGCGTGTCCGCGCTTCACAGCTTGCAGGGATAGAAACCGTCCCTGCTTTTGTTTTGCCTTTAGACCGTGACAGGGCGATTATCACCCTTGTGGACAGCAATATCCAGAGGGAAAATATCCTGCCAAGCGAGAGGGCTTTCGCTTACAAGATGAAGCTGGAGGCGATGAAAAGGCAGGGCTTTCGCTTACAAGATGAAGCTGGAGGCGATGAAAAGGCAGGGGTTTCGCACAGATTTAACTTCGTCCCAACTTGGGACGAAGTTGCGGACAGATGAAAATATAGCGCAGGGGTTTGGCGTAGGAAAGACCACCGTACAGCGATTTATCCGCCTGACAGAACTGATCCCGCCGCTGTTGCAGATGGTGGACGAGGGGCAGATTGCCCTTACCCCTGCGGTGGAACTATCTTTTTTGAAGAAGGACGAGCAGGAAAACCTTCTGATGACGATGGAGAGCGAGGACGCTACCCCCTCTCTTTCACAGGCGCAGCGCATGAAAAAGTTGAGCCAGAGTGGGCGGCTGGATATGGATGCCATCTTTGCCATTATGACCGAGGAAAAGGCAAACCAAAAGGAAACGGTGAAGATCGGCATGGAGAAGCTGCGGAAATATTTTCCCAGAGACGCTACGCCCAAACAGATGGTAGATACGATTCTCCGCCTTCTGGAGCGTGAATTGCAGAGGAAACGAAACCGCGACAGCCGCTGATCTTCTTTTTGAGGAAGTAAAGCAGAAAGGAAAGAGGTTTGATGAAAGACATTCAATTTGAAATCGTAAAGGAAATCGCTGTCCTCTCCACAAGCGACAGCGGCTATACAAAAGAACTTAACCTGATTGCATGGAACGGGAACGAGCCGAAATATGACATCCGCAGCTTCTCTCCC
>ERZ506874.1002-NODE-1002-length-6725-cov-3.64033_pt1 | contig 6725 bp, 10 predicted proteins | sample MGYA00512908_ERZ506874 | MGnify/ENA metagenome assembly ERZ506874 | reverse complement strand
TTCCGATGACGCCTCATAATATATCAGGAATTACCCCCCCCCCCTATATATAATAACTTATTGTAAATCATATAATTATATTTAATATAGATAATCAAACAAATACAAAGAAAGAATCATTGCGATACATACTACTCTTCTCTGTTGCAGAAGTAATACAATCAACATCTTCATCTGCATTAGAAAACATAAAAACGTACCTCTGGTCATTTATCTGAAACTTGTATATAATACCCTGTTGTTCACTTGTAGGATACGGGTCAAATGTAATCCGCATTGACATTGGTTCATAACCGGTAGAGGTGCTTGAAAACGAAAAAGAAACTGGACTCTGGGTATGAATATTAAAAGCCGTACCTTCTCTAAGTTGATTCAGTACACTATTTATCTTATCCTGGCTAATTGTATTGGATTTGACTTTATTCATTAAATTAAATAATCTGATTTTATCTCCAGGTTCTATTTCTGTTTTTACACAATGATAAATAGCTCCATTACCAGATCTTTGTTCTTCAAAATATCTTCTCCTACTCACGATAATACTCCTTTCTGTAATATTTCAATAAACTAAACCCTTCAGACTCTCTTCTAAATATACCAGGTTTGTTCCAGTCATTTTCAAGATCGAAGGCCTCTCTTTCAAATACGATATTGTGATATGCTTTCTTGTGATTCCGGTATATACACAATCTTATTAGGTATTCAACCAGATACCATACATAGTACAAAAATACCGGGATAGTAAGCAGCCACAACATCCACCATCCTGCATGGCCGTTAAGACCAGATACTAATGCTATGATTGAGATGATTATAAAGCCCGTAGCAAACAACGCCTGATATTGATTACAATGCGTCCCTTCATGATATTCTGCCTTTAATGATATGGCATCACGTTCGGTAAATACGGCTCCAAACAGCATAATTGTTTTATAGCCGTCAATGAACGTAAACAACTTAGCTATCTTAGAATTGTAATAGATTTTCATTTTCCGAATTTAATTTTGTACCAGTTACACAATATCAAAAATTCAATAGGTGAATTAACACCATCCCATTCCCATTTATCTAAATAGGCCCTGAGTTTATCTCCTTCAACGCATTCGGCTTCTTGCAAGAAGACAAGATGAGGCATAAATAACTCCGATCCTTCCAAAGACTTATTAAAGAACTTAACCAGCCTCTTATTAAATCCAGGACCGTACCATGATTTTTCATTTGTGGATCCAAGACAATAGTAAGAATTGTTCTTAACTTTAATACCAAACCATTTACATACGTATGGATGATATACTCTATCTGCTAAGAATATAAATGGCTTATACCATAGGCAATGCCAGAATGTACTACACTCGCCTCCGAACTTCTTAAAAGCCCATCTGAATCCTCCTGAAAAATACCAGTTGTTGGCTCCTCTCTTAACCTTAACTTTGTATTTAAGATTCTTGTTACGGTTGCTAACCCTATCCCACGGCTTGACCTTATCGGTATCCATATCAGGAAGGAATGTCCAATGATGAAGCAAGGCACTGTAATAAAGATTGTATATCTTGTGTCTGTTCCTAATAACGTACTCAAAAATATCGTATCCTACTTGCCTGGCTTCTTCAAATCCTTTTTCTGACAAGAAAGCTAATATAGGAGCCAGATTCCAGATCTGATCTTGTGAAGTGAATGGAGAGAAGCATGGATCTTCGTCTTTTAACTCTATACCATTAGTGTACCCGGAACTTATTTTGGTAAGACCGAATTTGCTTGCATCTTCGCTATGGATATCGTCTCTTAAGAAAAATCCTTTTTCGAATTTGAAATAAATACCTTTATTGTTATTAAAAAATAGATCATAAGTAGTATCGGCAAGACGGGTAAGCACCAGTATGGCATTACGAACATCATCTTTTGTCTTGTAACCAAGAATCATTTCCGTATATACAAGCTGAAGATACTGGGCCAGGTTAATGGTTCCGTCGCCGACCCAGCCTACCCCGTTCTTCACCGACGACAGTGGGATGCACGAGGCCTGCTCTGTGTAGCTGGAATCATAAACGAAATCCCGGTAAAACACCTCCTTAATCCTATTGTATTTATCCCAAAGACTTTCCATCACCTTAACCTATAACAATAACACAATCACGCTTTTCCTTATTATAAACCATCGTACCCATCTTAGTGTACAAACCTTTTATATTTTGGTAATTGGTTTCACCATGAGCCGAAACGTTGGTAGTGATGCTGTCGGAGTAAACCTCCTCGCCACCTTCGTTAATGAAGTTAAATCCTTGTTTAACCATCTCTCCTCCAAGGTAGGCTGTAAAAGACACAACGACATTTCCTCGCCCTCTATTCCCATACCAATTACCATAGATATCGGCATTGATATTAGGCTCAGACTCGTCCATGCCCGGCGCTGATAGCAGGGTCTTCATCTTAATAAGTGCCCCTTCGAGTCCTGACTGCATGTTATCACCACCATGAATAAGGTAATCACCTACCTGTTGTTGGGTAGTAGCCCACTGCTTACTCCATCCAACGTATTTATTATCTACATCCGAGATGCCTGTATTGGTGAACCCAGTTGCAGTATCAAAATCAGAACCGTCTTCTGATTCCCATCCGTATCTAAGAACAAGATAATCGAACTCAGGAATTACAACGACCTGCTCGCCGGCAGCTTGTGTGATTGTAACACTCTTACTCTCTCCACCAGCCGTTACCTTAGCTACGCCTCTACGATCTTCAGCTACCGGATTAGGGCCGGCTGTGAAAATGATGTTTGCCGGTCCTACGCCTCTCATTTTGTCGGCAGTTACTATTTCGCTTGCACTAACTTCTAACATTTTGTTTATTTTTTTAATATTTCGAATACGTATATCCAACTCGACAAAAATACTATTGGGCAGTACATTGTCTCTACCAAACTTGCATCTCCTTTAAATTGCCTGATTGACCAAACAATCATAGATGCAATAACGCCAGACAAGTATATAAATAAAACTACCTCAATCATACCATTTTAAGTATATCGTCAATAACTGGATACGCCTTAGTATATATCTCAAACTCAGCACGGCGCCGTCTAAGAGGTTCGTACATGCCTTTCAATGTCATACCCATCATCTTAAGTTCGGTCTTAGCATTTTTCAGCTTAACCAAATCTTGCTGTGCATACAACTTAAATAAATCGGCAGCACCTTGTGCTTCTCCATTATACATCAGTTCCTCAAAGAATCTCATCTTTACAAAATTATCTACATAATCCAAAACCAGGCCTTGAGGCGTATCTGGTATAATTATATTAGATTCTCCGTCAAAGGGAAGAGACCGATACTGCATGTAAATAGGTCCATCGAAATTAGCATACAGGAATCCGTTTACGATATTTATCTCATACGGACTATCCTTTATTGCTTTATTCCGGCATCTACTCAAACAAGAATCACGAAGCATAGGCTTAGCAAGACCTAACATTACCGGCCGGTCATAATAGCAACGAACTTCATGATCGCGATCATGAACATTGATATAAAATTTTTCAACTATCACTTTCTCGCATTCGTCTTTACAACATTCATCGCAAGAACACCACCTATAACTTCTTTCGGTACGTTCTTTCCAGGCTATTGTATTTTGAAGTTCTGGTATCACCGTATCACCTTCCGGCACCTCATATCCTTTAAAATCGCATTTAAAAGCCAGAATAAGATCAAAGTAATCACCAGGCATACGGGCCTGCCCTCGCTTGACATCCACTACCGCTTCTTTGCGCATAGTAATATCGCCTCCAAACTTCTTCAGGGCAATTTCTACCCATTTGTAGATGGATACCTCATCTATCAGATCACGCTTGTCAAATGATCTTAAAGACGATTTTAACTCTATGATATAATTTTCGACTGTCATCTCTTAAAAAAAATGGAGGACAGGAAACAAGCCTGACCTCCACAAAGATATGAATAATATAACTAACACCCTATTTTGAAGATTCAAAATTTATGGCCTTCAAACTTGCCATAGTTTAGAAACGTATTTCTACATTTCCCTTTTATACCATTAAGTGTAACTTCATATCCGGCTCCTGTCATGTAGATGGTTTGCTGATTAACTCTTTCCCCGGAATATTTGTCAACAAAATATGATCTGTAAACACCAAACTTATTTTTGACAATATCACTGTACAGCTCCCATCTACCCTGCCCATTTCTGAACATGAACTTGACTTCCTCAAGAAACAAACGAAGATTCTTTTCTGCGATGATGATTCCATTCTGCTCAAGCTTCTTCGCCACATCTCTGATTAGCCACATATTTTCATGATCAACCTTCTTAAATGACTCTGCAAACTCCACATCGGGACGCTGCTCTTCTATGGTCTTAATCGCCTGCTGTCTCTCCGCCTCTGCTTGTGCTCTCTCGGCTATGGCTCTATTCTTAGCATCAATCTCATCAGCTAATGCTCTTAATGCAGATGGATAGTCTTTCGGTGTTATAGAATAGGAACCGGTTTTTCTTATAGAGGGTAGGACTTCAGATGTTACCCATTTCTTGAATTTTTTAGCAAAATCCATCTTTGATCCAAAAATTAGGCTATACAGTCCAGACTCATTGATTATCAGTATTTTAGTGTTTGGAGTGTAGGGACGGAACGTTTCGTTCCACCCTTGAGTATCAGGTACTTTCATTATTAGTCTATCATCTTCATCAACGTGATCCCTTATCGCTTTTCTCGGATTAGTGTACCCTAAAAATGAAGCTATAGGAGATCCTATAAAATACGGTTCTTCGTCAATAATAATAATTTTTAGCTCTCCAAAATCTGAATTTTTGAAAGATGATACGGTTTTAACCTCTTTGCTAAATTCCATTTCGTTGGATTCCGACGTCAAAATAATGTTACTGTTCTTCGCATTGTTTTGAAAATTGCTTACATTTGTTCCCATAATAGGAATTTTACTTTTTATATCCGCCAGCCTGAGAAGGTAGACGGATATGCAAATATAGCGATTAACCTATATCAATAAAGGGTAATCGCTATATTTTTTTACATGTTCCTATGATTGAGTTCTCGATCTTCGAAAACTCTCTTAATCTGGAAATCTTTAAACACTCTTCTTTTAGCAAGTATTTCATTATACATAAATCGGTATCTTCGTCCTTTATTCATTTTAACCCTTAACTTCTTTTTCAAGCTATCTTGTATTACAAAATGGTAATATCTTTTAGAGTCTGCGAAATCCATAGCCAGGTGGTTGTAGAGGTAGCCGTTGGTGCCGAGCCTGCTCACGATGTCCAGGTCCCGCCTGACGGTAAAGCGCTGGCCCGGTATAAGCACATGGCATAAGTAGCCCACGTTATCTACGTAAACACCAGCATCAGCTTCCACATAATGTTCTGATACGGTTTTCCATATAATAGACAACAGTCTTAAAATCTCTCCTCTGTCTCTTATCATGCCTTTCTTAAAACCATTCTTTCTCTTCATAAGACGATGGTAGTAAGCTGCAAAATACGGTGATTGCATTGATGTTCTTTTCATAATTCAAAAATTAAAATTATACATTTCAGATAATTAACATTAGAATATATTGTTGCGTCAAAATACTATTCTATATTTGCAAAGTCTACCGATCCTCACGGACAGGTAGACTTATATTTTACAAAATTAAAATCGTAGTAAAGTTATGAAATCAAATGTTGTTTTACAATCAAAAGATCGAGTTTTGTTAGGAATGAACGTGTCTGTTATGTCTAAAGATGGTTACATATGTATAACAGACGCCGTATCGGCCATGAACAAAAAAAGAAAAGAAAAAGGGTTAAAAGAAAGATGGATTAACGAAATAATGCTAACTTCTTCTTTTAGGGAGAGATGTTTCGAGCTTTTTAATAAGTTGAATGACAGGGACTTATTGAGTAGGAGAAATCTCGGACTCAAAGATAATATCCTGAATATCAGCAGTGTAATGGATCTTGGTAAATTAGACCTTGCCTACAAAAAAGGAAAAGGAGTAGATCAAAAATGGTTTGTCAATCCATATCTGTTTGTTATGATTGCATTAGAGATGGATCCAGAAATTTACGCAGAGGTTGTCATTTGGCTCACAGATGGTTTGATAGAAAACCGGAACGAAGCCGGCGATGCATACGTTAGGATGTGTAGCGCAATAAGCAAAATAGTTCCAAACAAGAATGACTTGAAAGACAATATAAAGAGAGTTGCTAAAGCTATTAATTTCATTGTTTTTAATAAACACGAAGATGGGATAAGGAATACTGCCAGCAAAGATGAGCTCAATGACATAATAGCTATAGAGAACGTCATAGCCTCTGTTATTGATGACGGTTTTATCAAAGATTACAATTCTTTGATAAATTACCTCGGAGATAAATGGAAAAGAAAATGGGGAAACCCTGTTCTTGCATTGAAATAGTACAAAAAAACACCCGGCCAAACTATATAACTATGGCCGGGTGTCCAATAAAAAGAATCACTGAACAATTTGACTTTTCTGATTGGAATCAAGATTCGGATTTTCATCAACAGGAATCTGTAGCCTGAACGCTACTTCCTTTATCGTCTCTGCTACCACGTACTCAATTAGCTTGATAGGACAGATAAATTCGTATTCCCATTCAGACTCGCACCCTTTAGGTGTAGGATCACAAGCCATTAACTCCAGAGCCTTCTTTCTTCTTGTTGTAAAGAACTCTACGTTAATAAGCTCTAT
>ERZ506874.824-NODE-824-length-7670-cov-4.10492_pt1 | contig 7670 bp, 3 predicted proteins | sample MGYA00512908_ERZ506874 | MGnify/ENA metagenome assembly ERZ506874 | reverse complement strand
GATTTAAGAATCTGAAAATCACTGCAAGAGAAGGCGGATACGGCATGGTGGACAACGGCGGCGGTATCACCGTGAAGGGCGGAGAAGGAAGCATCGTCGATATTACCGCGGAAGCAGGGATGGATCCCCGTGCAGCTATCGGAAATTCAATATATTCTTCATTTCCACCTGATCCTGAAGAAGGCTGGGGTCCGGTAGGAACAGGTATTTCTATCGAAGCGGATACGATCAAGCTTACCTCCGAATCGAAAGCTATTCATTCAGGGAAAGGCAAAGATACAAAGTTTACGGTTGATCTGAAAGCAAAAGATATCGATATCGTTGGTACAGTAGGGGCGCAGGAAGGGGATGTTTTCATCGATGGAGATACGGTAAAGATTTTTGATTCTCTCAATGAAGATAATGAGTACCCGGTAAATAGTATTCATACGGCCAATGGTGACGGTACTTACGGAACAAACGTGGTAATTAATAAAGATAACAGAGAGAACGTGCTGGTTCAGATATCGGGGCTGGTTGATGTCAGAACCAATTCGAAAGTATTGGTTAACATGACGAAAGACGGATCCTATTTGAATTCTCTGGGAACCAGTACTTTTGCAAGACAGGTAATCTACGCTCAAAGCGGAGGACAGGCGGAATTTAATATCACCGGCAATGATTCCTTTATCCGCGGTGATACACAGGCGGAATACGAAGGTCATGTAACGATCAAATCCACAGGGGATAATTTTTCCATGAGTCAATCCTTTTTTGACAAGCAAAAATGGAAACAGCCCGGCTTGATGAAAGCTGAATCGAATGGGATTATCGATATTTCAATCGAAGGAAAGAAAGGATCGGTGGAAGGAAATATCTTTGCTACTCGAGGGGGCGAAGTGCATCTCACCATGTCCGGCGACGACAGTACACTGACAAGCGGACTGTATACGGGTAGAAAAGATCCCTTTTATCCTGCGACTGAAACCAGTGGAGTCATTACTGTGGATCTTTCCGGTAAAAATGCAGTGATGACGGGACATACAGATGAAGACGGCACGATAAGTGCTATAGTTGCCTCAGGTAAGAAGAGCACCGTAACGGTGAACCTTTCCGGAGAGAACGGGAAATTGGATGGCGATGTATGGGTCTATGCTACGGAAAATACGGTGAATCTGAGTCTCACGGGAGCCAATGCAGCCCATACGGGTAATATTTTGACGAGAGCAAATAATACGCTCAACGCATCTTATACGGGGACAAATTCATCCCTCACGGGAGATGTGACGACCGCAGGCACGACGGTTCTGGAATTTGATAATGCTTCTCTCTGGAACGGAAATCTTACGACCACCGCAGGGACGGCAGATATTTCTTTGAAGAACGGAAGCATCTGGAACGGTTCTTCTACAGGTGACGGAGCAGGCGGAGCCAATATTTCCCTTGAAAACGCTTCTCTTTGGAATGTGACCGCCGACAGCGAAGCGGGAACACTCTCCATGAGCGACGACAGCATCGTATCCCTTGCAGGAGATGCTCATCATCTGAAAGTATCCTCTCTGGAAGGAAGCGGTACTTTCCTCATGGATCTCACCTATCAGGATGATGCGGTGGCTACTTACAGAGACGGGGACGGAAGCGATTTCCTCATTGCCGACGGCGGAAGCGGAACTTATAAATTATCCCTTGCTCCCGACAGCAGTGTTGGCACCATGACGACGGACAATAAGCTGTACTTTGCTTCCGTTGCGGCAGGAACTTCCTCTTTCACGGAAGATGAATCCGTTGAAGTAACGAATACAAAGAAAATATACAACACAAACCTTCTCGTCAAAAAAGAAACGGACGAGACAGAAACGGAATATGCAGGATATGACAACTGGTATCTCACCCTTGACGGAGATAAAGACAACACCATCAATGACAACGGTCTCGTTCCCGGCTCTGCTTACAGCGCTGCCTTTGCTCTCTGGAGAGATGACGATACACTCCTGAAAAGACTGGGCGACCTGAGAGAAGGAGAAGAAGAAGGACTCTGGGCAAGATTTATTTATAAACGCCTCTCCCGTGACGGAAGCGACGGATTCAAAGGAAATTACAAAACACTCCAAGTCGGTGTGGATAAAGAAAAGACGGCCGATGACGGAAGCTGGTACTACGGCGGAGCTCTCGGATACACCTGGGGTGATGCAGACTACTCCGGCGGTGACGGAAAACAGAAAGTAGCCGATCTTTCCATCTATGCAACCAAGGTAGACCAAGAAGGAAAATACCTCGACCTCGTAGCCAAATTCGGAAGAATCCGCTCCGACTATGATACGGTACTGGGAGACAGCGGAGAATTTACCAACTGGGGAAGCACGATCAGTGCCGAATACGGACAGAAGAGAGTGATGGAAAACGGCTGGATCATGGAACCGCAAATCCAGCTGGCATACAACTACCTCTGGGGAGACGACTACACCACCAAGAACGGAGCGAAAGTAGAACAGGATAATGCAGACAGCTTAGTAGGACGTCTCGGAATTGTCATGAGCAGAGAATTTATGTACAAGACGGCAAGACCGAGCAGAGTCTACGTAAAAGCATCGGTACTCCACGACTTCTTAGGAGACACGGCAAGCACGATTAAAGACGACATCCTGTTCACCGACACGGACGATCTGGGAGACACCTGGTTCATACTGGGAGCAGGAACAAACCTGCATCTCTCCGACAGCAGCCAATTCTACTTCGATGTGGAACGGAACTTCAATGCAAAAGTAGAAATGAAATACCGCCTGAATGCAGGAGTTCGTTTCAGATTTTAATTGAAGAAATAAATAAGTACGAATAAATGAAAAAAGCGGCAGCCTTGAGAAATCGGGCTGTCCTTTTTGTTTTGATAAGAGAAATAAAATCAGGGAAATCATCTTTTGCGCATCCCTGCATTTCTTTTATAACGAGCATTTCCATTTTTACGAAAGAGCGATTTTTTCTCAAAAGAAGGATTTTAAAATAATTTGATCCGTCATTTCCTTATTTCTTAAAACGTAAGATAAAAAAGGAAAAATAAAAGGAAGAGAATATTTCCGTAGTGAATCGAGATTTCTCTATTAGAAAAATTGAAAATAGAGGAGAAAAGAAAAGGAAATGAAAGTATCAGGTAAATATAAAGTAAAATTAGGATAATACGGCAATATACGGGAATAATTCCTTGACTTATCGGGGGTGAGGATCCAGAATGAAGACAGACTGCTTTTCGGGGCATGAAGAAAGCGGTACGGATCGATCGGGGAGAGAGGGTTTTTTCTGCAAAACGGGGAATGACGGCGGAAACGGCATTTCTTTCGGCTTATCGGCGAAGAATTTCATTTATGGTGGAGAATAAGGAGAGGTTGTATGAAAAGAAATGCAAAATTGATGCTGCTTGCGCTTGGTATCAGCAGTATCATGGGCGGAACAGCTTATGCGGAGTATGACGAAGCGACGAAGACGGAAACACTGACCAATCAGATGATCAGTTCGAACCGCGGCGGTGCCGAAGGAGATCTGACATCTTATAATCATCCCGATCGGGATCTGGTCATCAATTGGGGCGAATCTCGGACTGAGAATGCTCCCGTCACTAATACTTCGGTGACGGCGAAAAGTCTGACCATGACTTCCCAAAAGTATGGAATCATCGAAGACAAAAAAGGCGGAGAAACGACGATCAACGTCAGCGGAGACATCGGCATGGAGGTCGCAGACGTTGCTCTGCTTACGGAAGAAGATAGCGGAAAAATCAAAGCGGAAGGATTTACAAATCTGAATATTACGGCAGAGAGTGCCGGTATAATTGACGGCGGAGAAGGGATCACCGTCACAGGCGGAGAAGGAAGCAAGGTAACCGTTATTTCGGAAAATGATATTGCCGTCGGGAATTACCCTGATAAAACCAAAAATGTCGGCACAGGAGTTTCCATCAAAGCCGGTGATATTGCAATCACTTCTCGGGGCACTGCCATCCGGGCCGGACAGAAAGATGGTACATTTACCGTCGATATAGATGCAAAAAATAAAGCAGAAATAAAAGGAATGATCCACTCCGAAAAAGGGGGAAAAATCAATATCAAAGGAAGCACCGTGAAAGTGGCAGCAGCGGAATATAGTGACGTCTATGCTGTCATCGCAGAGGCCGGTGACGGCGAATCTTCTGTTTCTATCAATGAGGGCAGAGAGGGACAGGTGCAGCTTGACGGCGGAATCAAAGCAGAAGGCAGCGGAATCAAAGCAGAAGGCAGCGGAATCAAAGCAGAAGGCAAGGGGAGCAAAGTGACCGTCAATATGACGGGAGATGAGTCCTATCTGAAATCGTATAAAGCGGCAGGTTTTACAGGCAGAGAAGAGAATATCACTCAGTATGCATTGGATCTCAGTAAAGGAAGTGCGGCAGATATCACCGTCAGCGGCAAGGATTCTGCTATCATCGGCGATATATCGGCAGTAGGCGGATCGAAGGTGAATATAACCGCTACGGGGGAAAATTTCCGTTTAGAAAAGACGTTAGAAAATTTGGTCACCCTTGAGAATGACAGCGAGGCGGATATTTCCATCGAAGGAAAAGGCAGCACCGTAGAAGGAGATTTAGTGGCCGAAGATGAGGGAAAAATTACTTTTGCCATGAAAGGCGACGGCAGTACGATGACCGGCGCTATAGTTACAGACGGAGTCGGCTGGAAAGTTGATGACGAAGGCAAAGCCGTCCTTGATGATGAAGGCAATCTCCAATTTACCGACGGCGCTACGTTCACGGCGGAATTTTCGGGTAAAAATGCAACGGTGACGGGGACTGAAACAGGAGACGGCAAGAAGATTGCTGTATTTGCCGACGGCAAGATGGGTGACATAACGGTCAACTTTACCGGGGAAAAAGGCACGCTGATCGGTGATGTATCGACGCCGAAGAATGCCGGTGTTGTAGGCTACACTTATGATTATGATGAGAATAACAAAGCCAAAATCAAAGATGTGGTCAATGATGAGAATACGGTGACCCTTTCCATGTCGGGAGAAGGCTCGGTTCATGAAGGAAATCTCACGTCAAAAGGAGAAAATATACTCAATGCTTCTTATACGGGGAAGGGTTCGTCTCTTACGGTGACCGACGTTGTGACAAACGAAGGTACTATGAATCTTGCCTTTGACAACGGTTCAACCATGACGGGAAATATATACAACGGCTACACAGCACGTAATGATCTGAAAGACGAGATCTTGGGCAATCTGACCATGACATTTGATAATGCATCCGTATGGAACGGAAATATCGAGAATGTCGAGGCCCAAGGGACGATATCATTTACAAAGGGCAGCATCTGGAACGGAAATATCAAAAACGGAGACGGAAGTGACGACGCTCACGAAGCAGACGCGGTGAAAATATCTCTTGACGGCAGTACATGGAACGGTAATTCCATAGGAGACGGAACACAGATTTATCTGAAAAACGGTTCTGTCTGGAATGTGAAAAAAGATGAAGAAGAATTTGGGAGCCGGGCAGGTCTTCTTGATATGAGCGAGGGCAGCACTGTTTCTCTCGCAGGAGATGCAAGAATTTTGTATTTCCTCAAACTGAAGGGAAGCGGCACCTTCCTCATGGATCTGAAATATCTGGGCGATGATATTGACGACTATTATTCAAATGATGACAGCACGAGCGATTTCATCGAAGCGCCGTACGGAGAAGGTACATTTAAAATAAAACTTTCCGAAGACAGCGACACAAGTGAAATGACAGAAGGAAACAAACTGTATTTTGCTATGACTGCCAAAGATACCGTTTCTTTTACGGATAATGATTCCGTTGAAATAGAAAATTCCAAGAAAATCTACAATAAGAGCCTTACCGTTAAAAGTGAAGATAATACAAGTGATATCTATGAAGGCTTTAAAAACTGGTACCTTGAAAAAACAGGCGACGGGAATAAGATCAATGAAAACGGCCTCATCCCCGGCGCCGCTTACAGTGCAGCCTTTGCCCTCTGGAGAGATGACGATACGCTCCTGAAGAGACTGGGCGACCTGAGAGACGGAGAAGAAGAAGGACTCTGGGCAAGATTTGTCTACAAACGCCTTTCCCGTGACGGAAGCGACGGATTCAAAGGAAATTACAAAACACTCCAAGTCGGTGTGGATAAAGAAAAGACGGCCGATGACGGAATCTGGTACTACGGCGGAGCTCTCGGATACACCTGGGGCGATACGGACTACTCCGGCGGTGACGGAAAACAGAAAGTGGCCGACCTTTCTGTCTATGCAACCAAAGTCAATAATGAAGGAAAATATTTGGACCTCGTAGCCAAATTCGGAAGAATCCGTTCCGACTATGATACGGTATTGGGAGACAACGGAGAATTCACCAACTGGGGAAGCACGATCAGTGCCGAATACGGACAGAAGAGAGTGATGGACAACGGCTGGATCATGGAACCGCAGATCCAGCTGGCATATAATTACCTCTGGGGAGACGACTACACCACAAAGAACGGAGCAAAAGTAGAACAGGATAATGCAGACAGCTTGGTAGGACGCCTCGGAATCGTCATGAGCAGAGAATTCATGTACAAGACGGCAAGACCGAGCAGAGTGTATGTAAAAGCATCGGTACTCCATGACTTCTTAGGAGAAACGGCAAGCACCGTAAGAGACGACATCCTGTTTACGGACACCGACGATCTGGGAGACACCTGGTTCATACTGGGAGCAGGAACAAACCTGCAGCTTTCCGAGAGCAGCCAATTCTACTTCGATGTGGAAAGAAACTTCAATGCAAAAGTAGAAACAAAATACCGCCTGAATGCAGGAGTCCGTTTCAGATTTTAATTGAAGAAATAAATAAGTACGAATAATTTAAAAAAAGCGGCAGCCTTGAGAAATCGGGCTGTCCTTTTTGTTTTGATAAAGGAAACAAATTGAGAAAATCTTTTTTTTATCCCTGCATTTCCTTTTTGCGGTGAGCATTTCCATTTTTATAAAAGAGCATCGTTTTTTTATAAGAAGGATTTCAAAATGTATTGATTTGCCATTTCTTAACAAAAGCAGGGGAAAAATATTTCCTGTGATATACTGAAATAAAAAGATAAAGAAAGGAAGGAATTTCTATGCGCCATGAATGCAAAATAACGGTATTGGAAACCAAAGTATTTCCCGAATATCAGGAAAAATATCTGGCGGATCCCAAGTCAGGGCCGTGTCCGTGTTTTAAAAAGGGAGATACTTTTTTGTTAAAGAGGACGCCCGAGCAGGATGATTTTTATCATTTAATGAACGGAAGATTTTGCGGTGAAGCTTGGGATGCGATCAGCCGCTATGTGTATACGGCTCTCCAAGGGGGCTCGATCATGCACGGCTGGACCAATGATGATCGGATGATGATTGCCTGCTGCAATGACGGTACAAGGCCGGTTATTTTTAAGATCGAAAGAATAGATATTCCTGAAAATGAAGAGGAACGGCAGTGGCTTGAAAAGCAGGATTTCAAAAACGGCGCCGACAAAGCGTATACGGGTTGAGCAGGGACGGTCTCTTCGGGGGGCCCGTTTTTCTGTATGATTTCTTTCAAAAGAAAGAGGGAAAATCTTCTTTTTTATGGGCAATGAGGTTATAAAAGTCAAAAAGCAGAAAAAAAGAATTTTTTTTTATCTCAAAATCATCGGAGGGGAGAAGAA
>ERZ506874.796-NODE-796-length-7922-cov-3.35821_pt1 | contig 7922 bp, 4 predicted proteins | sample MGYA00512908_ERZ506874 | MGnify/ENA metagenome assembly ERZ506874 | reverse complement strand
GGATGTAACGCATCTAATGCCGAAGTTACTAAACCTTACCCCCAATAAAGAAGAAGAGGAAAAAAAGATTTGGCAAACATTATCACTTTGCTTACCCCTCCCTTATGAAGATGCTACACATGAGGGTTTTGCATACCTGTTAGGTAACAATCACGTAACGCCACTTAACGGAATGGAATATGAAGAGCGGAGGAGTATCGCGGTAAGAATCGTGACGAAATACCATCCAACACTGATTGATATACAAGGCAAATGGCTTTATGTAAGGCCATTTCCACTAGCTGTCTGGCTGACTGCCGAGTGGTTTAAATATGTGTGTAATTCACGGATACATTTCAACGAACTTATTGAGGACATCAAAAAACAGCCACCAAGCATACAAACAGCCATTAGCGAAGGCTTCTGTAAGCACATACAGCAGATGTCCGGTAACAAGGAAGCATTTAAAATGGTAGGGCAACTGGTCAATGCAAACATCGACCACCCTTTTTTCGACGAGGAGAACTTATGTTCTGGTTTGGGTTCTGAACTTTTCCTCGCCATGAGTACCGTGAACCCTGCCGCTATAGCTACACATTTACGGAGAGTGCTTGGATACAAGGATATCGATTGGCTGAGAGAACAGGTTTATGGTGATGTAAGGCGGAATATAATCTGGGCTCTAGAACGTCTTTGCTTTGCCCGCGAGAGTTATCATGATGGCGTGTTCATGATGGCACGATTGGCCGTGGCCGAGAATGAAGAGATTGGTAATAATGCTACGGCACAATTAGTTCAACTGTTCCATATTTATTTAGCAGGAACAGAAGTAAATCTGAAGGATCGCTTGGCGACCCTGCAAGGACTCATCGATGAGAGAGAGACTTATATACCGTTAACCATACGTTGCTTTGAAGCTGCATTACAAAACGGAGGATTTGTCCGGATAGGTGGAGCCGAGAAGTTCGGATTTGAGAACAGGAAGGACTATACACCGAATACTTGGGATGAAATCTTCGAATACTGGTACGGATGCCGGGACTTGTTGTTGGAATGGATAAACAAGAATCCTGAGATTGTCAATCTCTTGGCCGAAATGGCAGAAAGAAAAGTCTACAATTGGGCACGTACAGTACGAAAGGAAGTCTTTGTTCCGCTCTTGGAGAAAATAGCAGAACTAAAAAACTATGCCTGGGACACTGGTTATGAGGCCTTATTCCAGATGGTACATACCTTTGGCATCGACGCGAAATCCTTAGGAATTGCGGGACTGATGGAGAAAATGAGGAACCAATCTTTTAAAATGCAACTGAACGAAGCCAGGTATATACAGCATGGACAATACCGACTGAAGGACAAAGAACAAATCGAGTTATCCGAGAAACTGTATGCTCCGCTGGCGGCTGAGTTCATAGACAAGGAGATATATGCTAATACTGAAGAAGTGAAAGCGTTACTTGAGGATAACAAGTATATTCCTATCGAGTTTGTAAAACGATTAGTAACAACAGCCACAGACGAACAATTAGGAATACTTTTTGATACCATCTTTAATGTATTAGCAACAATGCCCCAAGACTTCTATAGCCCGTTTTTTGGTAACCTATCTTCATGCGCCAAGGAAAAGAAACCACTGTTGTCGTTTCTGAAGAGATTAAGAGATGACGGACATGAATACCTATATGTATCATTAATGGCCAGCACCGAAGACGATAAGATAAGTCATTTTTATCAGCTTTTTTCAGAACAAGAGAGCGGAGTTCTGACGATAGACTATCTAGCTACTTATCTCCAGTATTTCAGGTCGAATAGTTCCGAACATTACTTGTTAATACTAAAGGCTCTGAGAGATTGTTTTCCTGATCGTCCAAATGATTTGATTGCATACGTAATATCAGAACGATTCATGATGCGAAAAGACGACCTAGACGAAACTGTTAACATTGTAAAAGAAGCGATGTTAAAGTTTCAAATAAATAGCAATATGGGACATTTACTATATGACTATAGCCGTCTTCTTGTAGAGACCTTACAATTATGGCATGATGCTGAATTTGCAAAGCAAGTAAACAGGAAGTTTATCGACTTGTACAACACTCAGATGGTGCATTTAAATACTGAAGGAGTGTTCACAGAATTGTTAAAGGATTATTTCGATGATGTATGGCCGGAATTTGTTAATGCTTTTTTGGGAACAGATACTTTCTTGTTCTATTTCCAAGTGAAGGATGAGCTGGGGTCTGGGTTTAGCTTTGACAAAGGTCCGCTATTTGATATCAACGAAGAGTTAATCAAACAGCTTTGCATAGAGAATCCAGAGTCTGCACCTGCAAGGATTGCCTTAATGGTACCTTGCTTTGAAAAAGAAGACGATGGAAATGAAAAAGAGTATTTCAATAAATGGATTATCTGGCTTCTGGATAATTTCGGGGAACGAAAAGATGTAAGGGATAATATTTCATCTAATTTAGGCTCTTTCTCATGGAGTGGTGATATATCCCCATATTACGAGAGGAATATCAAATGTTTTGAACAGTTGTTGGATCATCAAAAACAAGAGGTACGGGAATGGGCACAAAAATGTATTAATAACGAAAAGAAGTTGCTTGACATGGAGAAAGATGAAGAGGATTTTAGGAAGATAAGACACGGAATGTGAAAATAATTAACGCTGTACACACCCCACCTAAAATTTTATGTACTTGGAAATACGAGACTCTAAATTGAATCCCGTATTTCCATTTACACAATATATTTTTAGTGCCTAACTATCTTTTAATAGTATATATAAGGCGGCTAAAATTATCATAAATGACACTTTCTCCCAAACCTATATTTGTTAGAGTATTACTGATTGAGCAAACTTTATTAAAAGGGGCATCTGTTTCTGTTAGAATAAGATTACGTGGTATGCGCTTAATTATTTCTATTCCACTATTAGTTTTTGTCATTTTTTCGTTGACAGAAAAATAATATCCATGTTCTACTATCTTAGGAATTAGAGAGAGAGGACCTGAATACCAATGGAATATTACATTCTTAATGCCATAGGTAATCAGCATTTCGAACAAGACTTTTTCAGCTCGTCTGGAATGGACACTTACTATTTTATTTTTTTTACTTAATAGCTGCAATACTTTCTCTAAAACGAAAACTTGATCATCTTTTGTTTTTAGTCCTTCGTTACTAAAATCTAGACCGATTTCACCAATATAGCTAGTTTTATCTAAACACTGGCTAAATAGTCGTAATTCATTTTTATTTTCGCTTGCATATAATGGATGAAATCCTAAAGCCAAACGTGAGAACTTATATTGTCTTACATGCTCATAGCCCAATAAAAAATGACTTGGCAGATTTGTCATTCCTATCGAGATATTCTTTTTTACCTCTTGTTGTTTGAGATACTGTTCAGGATTTGGCATCATGTCAAAATGACAATGGGTGTCTATAATCATATTCCTGCTCTTATTTGTATTTCATTTGTAGCTTTTTTCTTAAGCCAATTGATAACTTGTCTGTATGAGTGTAAGGCTAATGATGTATATTCATCTAACTCCTGCTTTTCTATAATTCCATTAAAGAATAGTTCTTGGCGAATTGTACGTTCATTCATTCTGTTTTTTAGGAAATACAGAAGAGCGTTAAAATCCCTATTCCTTTTTTGATGTTTATTGTCAAGATTAAATTTAATGCCATGAAGTACATCAGTGCCAAGCAATGCCTCATTATCTAGACCTATTGTATCTAGTGCGACTCTTCTATATAAGCATGGCAAACACATACCACAATGTTTGATTTTGGCATTGCGTATTTCTATTCCGCTTTTGTCCCAAAAAACATTGTGACCACGTTTTGCACAAGAGCATGATAAGTCAACTAATGATTCTAAAATTGCCTTTTTCGAAGTATCTTGACAGCACTCAAGAACCATGTCTGCTTTTGATTTTAATCGATATGGGTTGTATATTGAGTTTGATATACCTATAGCATATAAAGCCTCCTGTATGCGTTTGATAAAAGTAGGATGCGTAGTTCGAGTACTGCATGAACTCCTTCTTCCACTATCAAGAGGTATATTTATTGATATAGTTCCATTCTCTGGAACTATCAATTGACATTGTGGGGATATTTTGTTTGCAATATATATTCCTGCTGCAAAAAATAATAAGGAACGTGAGCGGAATGTACTCTCTGTTGGAGTTTTAATATTCCAAGAATGAGGTTTAAGCCCTGCGTTCAGCAACACTTGTTCGTATTTATTCGAAAAGATATTGTTTTCCCTGCAATATTCTAAAATGCTTTTTTGATCACTATGCTCTTTGCCCAGTTCCATATGTGAAACAAGTAGTATCTTTTTATCAACAGAGAGAGTGCTGGCCTCATCTATAAATCCAATCAATGAGTCTAAACCTCCTGAAAACAATGCAACCTTTTCAAAAAACTGAGGATCATATTCCTTTACTTTTTTAGTTGGATTATACGAGTATGAATCTGCCTGTATAAACTGAATATCCCAATTGTCGCCCGTAAGAAAATTGATTGCTTTATTAAAAGCTTCACGACCTTTATTCATATCCTCAAGATTTATTACAGGAACATTCAATAATATCAAGTTTCGTTTCCATCCATCATCTGAATTAGACAAACGAAGTACAGCTCTGTCCACATTATATACAATCATGGATAAAACTAATAAATCAAAAGCAACAGATGATGTATCTCGTGAAAACTCCCATAACTGTTTGGGATTAAACTTTGTGTTGACAGAATGAATTTTTCCGTCACTTCCTTGAAATGAAAGAGTAAAAAGGCCAAAAACTTCGCTTGTTTTTGACGGAGTATAATTAATGTTTATTCTTGTTTCCATATATCCAATATTTCTGATGTTAAAGAATCCAGGTATTCTTTTCCTTCTCGGCTATTGAAGTCGATTTGAGTTAGTTCTTTGCTTAACTTCTCATCTAGTTCGTTATGAAGCCAACCTCTCATGTCCTTCTTTATTTCTTCGGGATTACTCCCTTTGTCAAATATGTGGCTTTGAAATAATTCTGCAGAATATTCCAGTATGTATTCAATTTCAAATGTTATAATCCATTCATGAAGATCGTCATCTGTTGCATTCTGAAGTTTATCTTCAATTTCTTGTCCGTCTTTACAATCTGACAAAATATCATTCAGCACTTTATCCATTGCATAAGTTGCTGCTGCATCATCCATTGTAGAATCATTGTCTCCAATGATCTCGTGCAAAAGCAATTCCTTGAAATCATGTGGCGTTTTCGGCTTTTGTGTATCAGGCAGTCTATCAATGCCTAAACTTGATACAAGTCCATATTGTTTAATATTGTTTAAAACAGTAGCCAACCCTCTGACTGCATGTCCACCAGCACGTCCAAACGAACTGCCGCCTCTCTTACCTCCATGCCCTCCAATTCTGCCACCCCTATACAAACCATTGCCGAGCGCTATTCCTAAATTACCAAAAAACTTTGCATTTGAGGCAGGCTTATTGTCTGTTCCATTTGCTAGACTCGTCATGGCTCGTTTTGCTGCAGACCAATTAGGCGAAGATTTCAAATTATGTGATTGTGATGTACCCATATTTATTATTTTTGAATTTTTCGTTCGATAGCTTTTGTTAAAGGGTTCGCTTTTGGCAAACTATTTATATAGTTATGTATCTCATTGCTTAATGAAAGCATTCTAACAAAAAATATATCCGCTTTTGTATCTATATCTTCGGTCTTTATATTACTGAATAATAATTTTAATCTGTCTATTTTGTCACCAAATAATAAATTATTCTCATCGCAATTAAGTATTCTCCAACAATTTTCTGACTTTGGATCTTTTCTTAGGTTATCATTAATCAAGTGAATAATCATGTCTTTTTCTGAATCATCGCAAGCATTAATAATTCCAGGCAAATCTCGCTTCATCATACTGTTTGTTTGCAAGGTACATAATCTTCGGAATAACAGCATGACTTTGTTTGTAACCAACGAAGCTATTGGTTTTTCATTTTTCAAAGCATCTCGTGCTATCCAGAAGTAGTTTTGTAAATTTATATCTTTTAATGACGGATCTGAGCTTAACCATTGCCTCAAATAATCTGACGACCAGTTGTCTTTCCATTGTGGATTTTGAATACCATTTTCAGTTTTTGCTTCTTGCTCAACATCATCCAATGGCAAAACACCTCCATTTGCATTTTGAAGTTTATAAAGTTCTTCAAAACGAGAATTGTACAGTGTGTTGTACTCCAATACCATTAGTTTGGTTAATACTTCAGGGCGTATATCTGTAAAACCTGCTACCTCAGCTAACTCTTGACGTACATATAAGGTATTTAGAAAACGTTTTAGTTGTCGTGGATTACCATTTAAAAAACGCTTAATAAGAGGTACAGTTGGTAAACGATATTCTACTGCATGAAAATCAATTTTTTTATCTTTGGAAATATTTGCTTTGATGTCATCTATATTATATTTGGAATGCTTGTCTGTTTTTCTGAACTCCAAATATTTCTGATGTATTTCATTAAAGTAGATATCATTTAAATGATTTTTGCATAGAAGAAGTGTGATATAAGTCTCTTGCTCGTTGTCAGACAAACGTGGCAGTTTGTATGGTAGCTGAATGAGTTTTTCCAAATAGTCTGAAAATGGACTGGATATATCTTCTTTCTTCATTTGAATAGGATAATGCTGACTAATAGCATATTCAATAATACGTTCATCTGCACCAATGATAAATGCGGTTTTCCTTACATTTACAAACAACTTGACGGCCTCCAGGCAACCAATAATTCTTTTGGGTTCACATCTATCCAAATCATCAATATAGACAACAACAGCCTTATATCCCATATCGTCAACCAATTCATCAAAGAGTTCTCTGAATGTTGCGATAAATTTTGATGTATTACCTTTTGCTACATCTTTAAGTAGATTGTTGTATTTATCCTTGTTTGTTATCTTATCAAGGTCTTCCTTTGTTGGCAACCATTTCTTCAGCCAATCAGGAGTGAGATTTTCATAGGCTTTCTTCAAGATAAATACGCCTGCTTTCAAAAAGTTGATTCGCTCGAGCAAATCATCTACCCGTTCAAATACATTTTTTCGCTTATTAATATCTTTGTCAAGTGCTTCTAATATACTTTCTATCATTGTCAGTTTTGTTGAGTCATAGCTTTCAAACTGCCAACTATTAAAATACACTTGAAGTATAATCTTACAACCCTTTTCATGTTGAGATTTTTCCCATTCATGCAAGGACTTTTGAAGCAATAGCATCAAACTACTTTTTCCAGATCCCCAATTTCCAAATACCCCTATGGAAATGGGTAACATATCATCATTCAAAATTATTTTTTTGAGTAAATCTGCATGGACCTGATAGCCAAGCAAATCTTGCGTTGTTTCATTATCTGACCACATTTTATACTCTTAAATTAAATTGTTTATATCAAGTGTGTCACATTAATTTTCTTATACTTATTCCCCATGCCAAGGGCAAAAGCCATCTGGTCTTTTATAATCAGCTCACCCTTTTGAAGTCCGGCTATAGCAGTTCTGATTTCTTGAAGTTCTTGACCACTCACGCCAAACAAGTCTTTGATGACCTTATCATCAATAGTCTGCTGCTTCATAATAAGTGGGTATTGTGCATTGGCATAAAAATCAAAACCTTTTGATTTGAAGCTACTCATGTTCTGAGTGGCAAGGATAATACTCAGACCTTTATTTCGGCCTACAGCAATTAGATTACGCAGAGGGCGATTGTCAAAGTCAAGCATATAGTGAGCTTCATCAATAATAGAGAAATGACGTATTTGTACTACTTCATCATTCACTGCTTGTTTATCCAATAACTCATAAATGTTATTAAGTTTAGACATCAGGAAATACACAGATCGGAAGAGCGTCGTGTAGGGAAAG
>ERZ506874.782-NODE-782-length-8021-cov-3.13194_pt1 | contig 8021 bp, 6 predicted proteins | sample MGYA00512908_ERZ506874 | MGnify/ENA metagenome assembly ERZ506874 | reverse complement strand
AAGAAATTGAAAAAATAGCAAAAACACTCGGTGTAAATATGAAGGTACTTGACGTGGTAGAGAAAGATTATAAGTTGAAATTAGTCGTTCTTTCTATGGTATCCTATTTCGGTTATGAAAAAGTATCGGGAGCACAACTTCTTGAAGCTTCCCGTCTGTTGCCGCAAGAAGATGTGGGAGATATGAAATATTTCTTTATGAAAGCAGGATGGACACCATATTATTTAGAATATGAATTTACTCCGAAGATGACGACCACTTTTGAAAGTCTGATTGAATATTTCTTTACTGATGTGGAACTTTATATGGATATGTCTGAAGAACTGGAATATGTAAGAGTGCCCAACGCACTCCGTATCATTTGACAAAGCAAATAAAGAGCACCCTCTTTACATCAAGGGGGTGCTCTTTATTTTTTTCTGTTCCGCTTATTCTTTTCTTTCTTGAAGTTCCAGATCGAATGATTTTTGCATACGGACATAACTTTGCCGTCTGGCTATAGCATCTTTTTCTGTCTTGGTAAAGAGTTCTTCTGCTTTTTCGGGGAAAAGAGTCTGAAGACTTGAGAATCGAACTTCTCCCATGAGGAAGTCACGGAAGTTTCCTTTCGGTTCGGGGCTGTCCAGATGGAAAGGATTCTTGCCCTGTTCAAGGAGAGCCGGATTATATCTCCATGTTGACCAGTAACCGCATTCAACGGCTCTTTTTTCTTCTTCCATAGACTTGCCCATGCCTGCTTTGAGACCGTGATTGATACAGGGGGAATAAGCAATGATGAGGGACGGTCCGGGATAGGCTTCCGCTTCGGCTATGACTTTCAAGGCGTGATTGATATTGGCGCCCATTGCAATTTGTGCCACATAAATATATCCGTAAGATATGGCCATCATGCCGAGGTCTTTTTTCCGTGTCTTTTTACCGGAAGCGGCAAATTTGGCAATGGCGGCGGCCGGTGTGGATTTGGAAGATTGTCCGCCCGTATTTGAATATACTTCCGTATCAAGAACAAGGATATTGACATCTTCTCCGGAAGCGAGAACCTGATCCAGTCCGCCGAATCCTATATCATAGGCCCAGCCGTCACCGCCGAAAATCCATTGGCTCTTTTTAATGAAGTGATCTTTCCATTTCAATATATCTTTATATTCCGGATGGAGATCGATTTCGGAAGCAAGCTGTTTTTCCAATTTTTCCGCTCTTTCTCGCGTCCCTTCTCCGGTATCTTTCTGATCCAGCCAGTCTTGAATGGCCGATTTTGTTTCACCTTCTGCAGCAGGTAAAAGCTCTTGCAGGCGTCCTGCCAATCTGCGGCGGAGTTTTGTTTCTCCCAGATGCATACCCAAACCGTATTCCGCATTATCTTCAAAGAGAGAGTTGCCCCATGCCGGCCCGTGTCCGTCGGCATTGGTCGTATAAGGCATGGAAGGCGCACTGGCACCGTAAATGGAAGAGCAGCCTGTCGCATTGGCAATTAGCATACGGTCTCCGAATAACTGGGTAACCAAGTGGATATAAGGTGTTTCGCCGCAGCCGGCACAAGCGCCGGAGAATTCGAAGTAAGTCGGTTCAAACATGGCACCGCGGATCGTATCTTTTTTCAAAGGATTCTTTTTCCGAGGTACGGACATGGCATAGTCCCAAAGTTTTTGTTTTTCAAGTTGTGTTTCTATGGGCTTCATGACAAGTGCTTTACCCTTGGCAGGACAGACATCGGCACAAATACCGCAGCCGTAGCAGTCTTCTTGGGAGATGACGATACGGAATTTAAGGCCTTTGACGGGGCTTCTGAATTCTTTTACGATAAATCCTTCCGGTGCATTTTCCAGATCTTTATCATCGACCAGAACGGGACGAATGGTGGCATGGGGACAGGATGCGGCGCATTGGTTGCACTGGATGCAGTTTTCCGGAATCCATTCGGGAACATTGATGGCTGATTTGGTGCGCTCATACTTGGATGTCCCGGTGCAGAAAGTTCCGTCTTCCATTCCTTTGAAGGCGGAGACGGGCAAGTCGTCACCTTCCTGCCTGTTCATGACATCGCAGACATTTTTAATGAAATCGGGACGGCTGACCGTAGCAATGAAACCGCCGGTGGTGGCATGAGCCCATTCTTCCGGAACGGGAATTTCTATGGCTCCGCTGATTCCCGCATCAACGGCGGCATTATTCATGTCAACAACATTCTGTCCTTTTCTGCCGTAAGAATCTTCATTAGCTTCTTTCAAATATTTCACCGCATCCGCTTCGGGAATAATTCCCGTCAAATGGAAGAAAGCTGCCTGCATGATCATATTGATACGGCCGCGTAAGCCGATTTTGTTTGCGATTTCAAAAGCATCGATGATATAGAATTTTGCATGAAGAGCAGCCAGTTTTCTTTTTAAAGCAGCCGGCAGCGCTTTGTCCAGATCTTCCGGACGCCAGTTGCAGTTTAATAAGAAAATACCGCCCTTTTTGAATCCCCGGAGCAGATCATATTTGTATACGTAAGAAGGCCTGTGGCAAGCAATATAGTCCGCTCTGCGAATCAGATAAGGTTTCCGAATGGGATTGGGGCCGAAACGGAGATGAGAAAGGGTGACACCGCCGGATTTTTTTGAATCGTATGCAAAATAACCTTGGGCATATAAATCAGTGTGATCGCCTATGATTTTAATGGCGCTCTTATTAGCACCTACCGTGCCGTCAGAACCGAATCCCCAGAATTTACAGGAAACGAGCTTGCTGTCTGCCGAAGAAACCGGAACGGGAGCAAGGGACAGGTGAGTCACATCGTCATTGATGGAGAGGGTGAAATTATGTTTAGGCCGATCTGCTTTCAAATGTTCATAAACAGCCATGATATCTTCCGGTGTTACGTCTTTGGAGCCGAGACCATAGCGGCCGCCGCAAACAAGGATATCTCTTGAGGAAGAAGCGACAGCGCTTTGAACATCCAAGAAAAGAGGTTCGCCGATGGCTCCGGGTTCACGGGTGCGATCGAGGACGGCAATTTTTTTCACGCTGTCCGGAAGGGTGTCAATGAAGTGTTTGACAGAGAAAGGACGGTAGAGGTGAACATTCACAAGACCGACCTTTTCTCCTTTTGCATTTAAAACATCGGACACATCTTTGCAAATATCCGTAACGGAACCGATGGCAATAATGATTCTTTCTGCATCGGACGCGCCGTAATAATCGAAAAGATGATAACTTCTTCCCGTAATGGCGTTGATCTTGTCCATATACTCCTGAACCATATCGGGAAGCGCATCATAGAACGGATTGGCTGCTTCACAATGCTGGAAATATACATCCGGATTTTCGGCTGTACCGCGGATGACGGGGTGATTCGGATGAAGAGCACGAGAACGGAACAGATCTAATGCTTCTTTATCGATCAAAGGTTCAAGCTCGTCATATTCCATCACTTCTACTTTTTGAATTTCATGACTGGTTCGGAACCCGTCGAAGAAATTGATAAAAGGCACACGGCCTTTAATGGCTGCCAAGTGAGCAATTCCGGAAAGATCCATGATTTCCTGCACATTGGCTTCGGCCAGCATGGCACAGCCTGTGGCACGGGCCGCCATGACGTCCTGATGGTCACCGAAAATGGATAAAGCATGGTTGGCCAGTGAACGGGCTGCGATATGGAAAACGCCGGGAAGCAATTCGCCTGCCACTTTGTACATATTGGGAAGCATGAGAAGCATTCCTTGTGATGACGTATAAGTGGAAGTAAGAGCTCCGCTTTGCAGCGAACCGTGGAAAGCGCCTGCCGCGCCTCCTTCGGATTGCATTTCGACGACATGTACGGTGTCTCCGAAAATGTTTTTCTTTCCTTGAGCTGCCCATTCATCAACAGATTCTGCCATCGGTGAAGACGGCGTGATCGGATAAATAGCGGCAACTTCCGTAAATGCATAAGAAATATAGGCCGCGGCGGTATCTCCGTCCATGGTTTTTACTTTTCTCATATTACACACTCCCTTTTCTTTGACCATATTTACATTTTATTTCTTGCAAGAAGCAAAAAAATTATGTACAATTGTTATGAGAAAATGTCATAGAAGATGGTATTTAAATTATAACGTAATTTGAATTAAATTCTCCATATTTGAGGGAATAAGTTCACTTTTATTATAGTTTAATCTGTATTTTTCGACAAGGTGAAGGAAGCAGGGGAGTATTTCCGCATATTTTAATTGATAATAAGAAGAACAGGAGGAAAAGGTTTCATATGGACTATCGTCATCTTAAATATTTTATGGAAGTAGCAGAGCAAAAAAGTTTCAGCAAAGCCGCAAGGAATCTGCATATTTCTCAATCGGCCATCAGCCGTATGATCAAAGCGCTGGAAGAAGAAATGGGAGTGACTCTGTTTATTCGCAACGCTAAAACGGTGGAAATTACTGCGCCGGGAACTATTTTTTTGAATTATGCAAAAAGATGTCTTTTTGTATTCGAACATTTAAAGTCGGATTTTGAAAATGAATTCAATTTGAAACAAGACACGATTCAAATCGGTTTGCCGCCGATTACGGATGCTCATGTTTTTGCCAAACTGCTTGGGGAATTTAAACGGACCTATCCTCAGATCGCCATCAAATTGTATGAATACGGTTCCAAAGTCATAGAATCTTCCGTTCAGGAAGGAGTCATTGATGTAGGGATCATTTGCACCATTCCGAATAAAGATTTTGAATCGTTTTTCCTTTCCGATGACGAAATGTGCGTCGTTATGCCCAGAGGGTATCCGCTGGAAGAACGAAAAGAAGTTCCTTTGAAATTATTGGCGGATTATCCGCTTGTCCTCTATCGCGATGATTTTAATCTCCATGACGATATCTTAATGAATTGTCAGAAAATAGGATTTACACCCAAGCTTGTCTTTGAAACCAGTCAGAGAGAGTTGATGCTTCAGACTGTATCTTCCGGATTGGGAGTGGCCGTACTTCCGAGCCGTCTCTGCCCGGAAGACAGCGAAGAGAGCAATATGGTGGTCCGTCCTCTGACAGAGCCGAAAATGATTCATCACCTTTATGCCATTTGGAAAAAAGGACGCTATATGTCCAGAGACTCCCGTTTGTGGATTGAATTTACGAAAGAACATTTGGGCCTTTTAAACGATTAAATAAAAGGATGATTTCAGGTGAATAACTGGAAAACAAAATTTTTTCGGAGTGAGAACCGGTATTTGTATATTTGCATCCTTCTTCTTCTGGCATTTATTTCATGGCAGCAATCATTGATTGCAGATTTGCAGGAAAGAATGATGAATGTGGAGGCAAGCCGCTACGATGAGCAGCTGAATAATATCAGTTGGACGGCCCGGCTTGCTCTGGAAGAAAATAAAGAACAGCAGAAAGATATTTATTCCCTGCAAAAATCAAGTGCGGATTATCAATTCCGTATCAAAGAATTGGAATGGGACTTATACGGGAACAATAAAAAATAACGGATGAGTACGATAAAAAAGACGCTTGCATATTTCGGCGTCTTTTATTTTGGAAAAATTATAAAAGTAAGAAATAAACAGGTTTAAAAGATATTTACAAACTGACAGTTTCTTAACTTTCGTGATACAATAAAACATATTGATAGGAATGATTTATGACATAGGAGTTTTCATGATTAACCAAATACAAGGTTTGTTTATGACGATGAGGCTCTGGGATATATTGGATATTCTGGTGGTAGCCTTTTTCTTTTATAGAATGTACTTGCTTGTCCGTGACACGAGAGCTACGGCATTATTAAAGGGACTGGTGTTTCTGGGGCTGATCACCGTCGTTTCGGGATGGCTCCAGTTGCATGTGGTCAGCTGGATTCTTGATAAATTGATGACAGTTTTAATTGTTGCCCTGCCGGTTGTATTCCAACCGGAATTGCGCCGTGCTTTGGAACAAATAGGACGAGGGAAATTTTATATTTCTTCAAGGACGATGAATGCATTGGAACTGGACGCGGTCATCGATCATGTGGTGGAAGCCACGGCAACCATGGCGAAAAATAAAATCGGTGCATTGATTGTTTTTGAAAGAATGGTCGGACTTGATGACAGAATTGATACGGGAATCCGTTTAGAAGGCTTGGTATCGAAAGAACTTCTGGGGAATATATTCATCGTCAATACACCTCTTCATGACGGAGCGGTTATTATTCGAGAAAACCGCATCATGGCGGCAGGCTGCCTTCTTCCGCTGACGAGGGACAGAAGCTTGTCTTCCGAGCTGGGGACACGGCACAGAGCGGCCATCGGGATGTCTGAGCAGGCAGACTGTATTGTCGTCGTCGTGAGTGAAGAAACGGGAATTATTTCTTATGCCTATGGCGGACATATTTATAGAAATTTGGAAGATGAAGGACTCCGCAATATCCTGCATAATTTTTTGATGCTGGAAAAAGGAAGAGGTATGGGAAATATGTTACAGAAATGGAGTTCTAAGAAATGAAATATACGAATCCGAAATGGTGGCTTCCCAAGCTGCTTTGCCTGATTGCCGCATTTTCTTTCTGGATCTATGTGATGAATGAGCAGAATCCTCTGATGGAGAATTCTTATACGATACCGGTAGAAGTGCGGAATTTGGATCGCTCTTTGGTGGCAACCAATGTTCCGAAAAATATAAAAGCAGTCATCCGCATGACCCGCAGCGATATGATCACCATGAGAACGGATAATATAAAAGCTTATGTAGATCTGGACGGACTTACCGACGGGAATTATCCGAATACGCCGATCCGCATATCACTTCCGGGAAATGAGACGGTGGTATCCCAAGATATTTCTTATTTTGATCTGGTTATCGACACCTATGCCGTAAAATCACTTCCTGCGCAAGTGGAATTCATCGGTACTCCGCCACAGGGATTCAAAGCGGAAAAGAAATCGGTGACTCCCGAATATATCACGATCGCCGGAGCCAGTCATCAGGTGGAGCTGGCAAACAGGGCGATTGTTTCGGTCAGCGTGTCCTCTAAAACAAAAGATTTTGAAGAATTCGATGCCGTCAATATCCTTGATGAGGCGGGGAATACAGTAACATCCATCGATGTCATGCCGACCCGGGTCCGTGCATCGGTTCAAATGAAAGAAGATCAGAAGACGGAAAATATTCCGGTCAAGGCGGTTCTGAAAGGTGAACCCGCAAGCGGATATAAGGTAGGGAAAATTACGGTTAATCCGCCGATGGCGACCGTGAAAGCACCGGAAAGCTATTTTGAAAAAAATGATATGCTGACGGCGGAAGAAATCGATATCACCGGTGCGGCAGAAGATGTTACGAGAAGGATAGATCTGCCCAAACCGGAGAACGGTATAATCATACCCGGATCGGTCACCGTGACTGTAGAAATAGAAAAAGAATAATTTTCGAGTGATTGACGAAATCGGAAATCCGTTGTATCATAATGAAATTTGCGACAGGGAATATCATAAGTAAGCTATTTCCTGTCACTAAAGTTGTGGAGGAAATTCAATGGTTACATTGTTTGGTACTGATGGTGTGCGCGGCGTGGTGAATTCAACACTGATGCCCGAACTGGCTTATCAATTGGGCCGTGCTGCCGGTGCATATTTTTCCAGAGAAAAGAAAAGGCATCGTTTTTTGATCGGACAGGATACGCGTATATCAGGTTCCATGATCACGGCAGCTTTGTCTGCAGGACTTTGCGCTTCCGGCGTGGATGTGGATATTGTGGGAGTGATCCCGACACCGGGGATTGCTTTTTTGACAAGAACGATGGGATATGATGCGGGTGTGGTAATTTCCGCGTCCCACAATCCTTTTCCCGACAACGGAATCAAATTTTTCGACAAGAACGGGTATAAATTGCCGGACAAAACCGAAGAAGAAATAGAAAACATCTTGAGGAAAGAGGAAGAAATTGTCCGTCCCACCGGAGAAAATATCGGTGTGATCCGCCATAAAAAAGAATTGGCGCTGAAGTATAAAGAATATATAATTTCTACCGTTAAAGGTGATTTCAAAGGCATGAAAATCGTAACGGATTCCGCCAACGGAGCAGCCGGT
>ERZ506874.768-NODE-768-length-8121-cov-11.3258_pt1 | contig 8121 bp, 7 predicted proteins | sample MGYA00512908_ERZ506874 | MGnify/ENA metagenome assembly ERZ506874 | reverse complement strand
CGAATGCCACCGTAATGGTCGATGTTGATCGTCAGGGCTTTGTTGATTTACTGGCTGATCGTCTGAAATTTTACGCTTAACACACGTCATTGATTAAGATCACCACGCGTTACCTGGGTGGTCTTAATCTGTTTATCTCTTTTTCTTTCAAGATATAAATGCAATGGATAATGCAGAACTCGCCATTGGTATCGATCTCGGTACTACCAATAGTTTAATTGCCGTCTGGAAAGACGGTGCCGCGCAATTAATTCCAAATAAGTTCGGTGAATATTTAACACCATCCATAATTAGCATGGATGAAAATAATCATATTTTAGTCGGAAAACCGGCTGTATCACGGCGTACTTCGCATCCGGATAAAACGGCAGCGTTATTTAAACGTGCAATGGGCAGTAATACCAACTGGCGGTTAGGCAGCGACACATTTAACGCGCCAGAACTGTCCTCTTTGGTATTACGCTCATTAAAAGAAGATGCCGAAGAATTTCTGCAACGTCCGATTAAAGATGTGGTGATCTCCGTTCCGGCTTATTTCAGCGATGAACAACGCAAGCATACCCGTTTAGCAGCGGAGTTAGCCGGGTTAAATGCGGTACGCTTAATTAATGAACCCACAGCAGCTGCGATGGCGTATGGCCTGCATACCCAACAAAATACCCGTTCGCTGGTGTTTGATCTCGGTGGCGGCACGTTTGACGTTACGGTGCTTGAGTACGCCACGCCGGTGATTGAAGTTCACGCCTCCGCTGGCGACAACTTTCTTGGTGGCGAAGATTTTACCCATATGCTGGTCGATGAGGTTTTAAAACGCGCGGATGTCGCCAGGACCACGCTTAACGAGAGTGAACTGGCAGCCTTGTACGCCTGTGTGGAAGCGGCAAAATGTAGCAATCAATCGCCATTGCACATTCGCTGGCAGTACCAGGATGAAACGCGGGAGTGCGAATTTTACGAGAACGAACTGGAAGATTTGTGGTTGCCGCTGCTCAATCGCTTGCGAGTGCCGATTGAACAGGCGTTGCGCGATGCACGTCTGAAGCCGAGTCAAATCGACAGTCTGGTGCTGGTTGGCGGCGCGTCACAAATGCCGCTGGTGCAGCGAATCGCCGTGCGTCTGTTTGGCAAATTACCGTATCAAAGTTACGATCCGAGCACCATTGTCGCGCTGGGCGCAGCAATCCAGGCCGCCTGCCGCTTACGCAGTGAAGATATTGAAGAGGTAATCCTCACTGATATTTGCCCTTACTCGTTGGGCGTTGAAGTTAACCGCCAGGGCGTTTCCGGCATTTTCTCGCCGATTATTGAACGAAACACCACTGTGCCCGTGTCGCGTGTAGAAACTTATTCAACCATGCACCCGGAACAGGATTCAATTACGGTTAACGTCTATCAGGGAGAAAACCACAAAGTTAAAAACAACATTCTGGTGGAATCCTTCGATGTGCCGTTGAAGAAAACCGGGGCTTATCAGTCGATTGATATTCGCTTTAGTTATGATATCAACGGGTTGCTTGAAGTTGACGTGCTTCTGGAAGACGGCAGCGTTAAGTCCAGAGTGATTAACCACAGCCCGGTAACATTGAGCGCGCAGCAGATTGAAGAGAGTCGGACGCGGTTATCCGCATTGAAAATTTATCCGCGCGATATGCTCATCAATCGCACCTTTAAAGCCAAACTGGAAGAGTTGTGGGCGCGGGCGCTGGGTGACGAGCGAGAAGAGATTGGCCGGGTGATCACCGATTTTGATGCGGCGCTGCAGTCAAACGATATGGCCCGCGTCGATGAGGTCAGGCGGCGGGCGAGCGTTTATTTAGCCATTGAGACCTCATAATCACGGCTGCCGGATGCGGCGTAAATGCTGCATCCGGCATCGGCGCAAAAAACACATCGTCAACTAAACAACATCGCGATTTTGCCGAGAGCATAACCTATAACCAGCACCGTTAAACTGATTTTGATAATGCTGGTAATGCTCTGTGGTTTTTCACCCTCATCATTTTTTTCTTCATGGTTTTCAGGTGTTGGCTCATCGACATCTTCATCCTCCGGCTCGAGTTTTACTTTCGTCAACAGCAACCGGGTGATAATGGCCTCTAATGGATGAGCATCTCCGCCTTCCAGCCTTGTATTAAGACGGGCCAGCATCTCTTGTTTCGGAAACGCTTCAAGTACTACCTGTTCCGCTACCCGATACAAATCCAGTAACGGTGAATCTTCTTCTGTCTCGCTACCGACTCTCGATTTCCACCACGCCCATGCTTTGCGTTTGAAGAATAACGACTCAATAAACGATTGACCTAACGGCGATAATTTTCCGCTATGTAAAATTTCCGCCCATAACAGCCGCGTCCGGGCGCTCTCACCAGGAACATATTTCAGCGGTTGACCTTGCGCATCTACCATGCTCCGCGCTTCGATAACCATCACTAATAACGCGAAATAATCCGGGCAATGACGCTTGCTCCACTGCAACAACAAATTATCAGCTTGTGTAGATGGGTAACTCTCCCAGTATGCGCAGAGCTCAGCAAGCAGGCTTTCCCCCTCGCCGCAGTACAAACGTTGTGCACACTGGTAATACCGGGCATCTTCGCTTTCTGGTTCTTCCGCTTGCCACTGTTTGGCTACAGGAATGAGTTCCGCCATACCTGTTTGCACCGAGCTGTACCAGCGCAACAGTTTGCGATGTAACTTTGCATCATCAGGAATGAACCACGGACCTTCCATCGCCAAAAACGCAGTGACGTAGTCAGGATGGTAACGGCAGCAACGTTCCAGCGCGAAGTAATACTCAACAGTCTGGTTCTGCAACGCAACGGGATATTCCAGAAGGCTAAGGAAATCGAAACAATCACCAGCCTGAATGACCTCAAGAAAAGCCTCCCTTTCTTCCTCATCCATTCCTTCGCTGTCATTAAACGAATGCCAGTTCAAACGCTCTGCCAGCAAAGAAGCACAATTTAATGAAAGATATCGCGCTTCTATAGCGATTGCACACAGCGGCCAGCGTAATTGATCGACATCCTCCATGTTCCAGGTATTTAATTGCTGAATAAATTTCTGCCAGGCGGAGGGCTGAAAACGATCACTTTCTGAATCCAGTAATGTCCTGAATGCACGCAGTATTTCATGTTCAGCGGCGGCATCTTTTTCTTCATCATCTGCTTCCTCGACAGGATTTACCGCCAGTCGCAGCGCCTCTTCATAGGCCTGGCGTAATGCTTTAAACCCCTGCGGATCGGTTTCGGGATGACATAACGGTAAGCGAGCAAGATAAGCCTGGCGGATAATGTCTATTTGCGTCGTGCTTTCAATTTCGAGGATTTGCCAACATGTTTTCATAGGTCGCTCACATCCTTAAGCGTTACCGGGCATTCAGGCTGGACAGTTAATGGCTGCCAGGGAAGCGTGGCATAGAAACGATCGCTTCCCGCTGCCAGCTCTTCGAACATCCGACTCCCGGCGCTATCGTATTTGTACAGGGTTAGCGCCTCGCGTAGCGAAGTGTTGTCTTCGCACTGAGAAGATTGCCAGTAGAGACGTCCTAACGAATAGGCGGAAAAATAGTGCATCCAGCTGTGATAGTAATGGTGAGCTCGTACATAGACGCGCGATTGCAGCCATAAACTCTCTTCTTCCGTCAGCCAGTTGTTGAGCACACCGACCCGTGACAGAAACCCCATTCGAACATAATCCCAGGCTTTGATTCCCCCTTCTCCACAGCACATAGCGGTTTGGGCAACGAATTGGGTATAAATCAACCCTCTCTCCGAGCCACCAGCAATTAATGCTTTCCACTCTTCAGGGGAAGAGCGATGCCATGTCAGATATAAGCCAGCTAAATCATTGGCATGACCATCATCAGTCATCTGATAAATAGTCTGAATTAAATCATCACGATTATTTATTCCCCAGGATGATGAGAGATCGAATTCTTTTATACCGGTATACATTTTTGGCGAGTCATGCGCGGGTTTGCAACCCTGATTAAGTATTTCCATGGGCGCAGAAAGCGCAAAAAGAAGATATTGTTCTTCCTTATTCATTTGTTAATAATCCCTTAAGTGCATTAACTGACTACTTTTTTATTATTGATGAGTATAAACTTGACGCTTTCAAAATAAAAAGAAAATCGAAGCATTCACACATGAATAAAAAATTAATGTATATATTCGCAATTTTTATAGTTGCAGCAATTACCTGTATTAGCCAACCCAAGAAAACGACGTTGCGTGATAAAGCCATGGTGAATTATGCCTTTGATTATTTAAGATCACCGGGCAGTCTTCCATTCACCACGGCAGCCACGGAGCTTTCCGCGATTCATGGTCACTCAACGTCGCAATATCGCCTTGGAGAATTTTATCTTCATGGTAGCGACGGTAAACCACTGGATTATACACAGGCGAGATACTGGTATGAGCAATCAGCGGAACAGGAAAATCCACGCGCGCAAAGTAAACTGGGGTGGATCTACCTCAAAGGTCTGGGGGTCAAACCCGACACCCGTAAAGCAATTCTCTGGTATAAGGAAGCAGCTGAACAAGGGTATGCTCATGCTCAATATACTTTAGGTTTGATCTACAGAAATGGCTCAGGTATTAATGTTAACCATTATGAATCTCAAAAATGGTTAAAACTGGCCGCCAAACAACATTACAAAAATGCGGAAAGATTACTTGCCGGGCTTCCCGCACATTAACGTCGACTGTCACCCGAACAGATGGAGTATTTTCCCTATCAAACCAGCAAAGATAAAAATATAGAAAATAATTTTAATGATGCCCAGACAGCCTGGCCCACCATCGTCAACGGGCATTGGCTGCGGTTGCGGCTCCGGTTCAACAGTTTGCTTCTCGGTAAAATTCGCCGCCTGAATTAATAATCGACGAATAATTAATGCTTCCAGTGGACAACGATCTTCCGCATCAAGGCGGCTCACAATCGGCATTAATGATTCTTCTGTCGGTTGGCTAGCCTGCACTAATTGTTTGGCAACTAAATATAATGGCCATAAGGGATGTTCTGTATCACGCGTGAGTGAGATCCGCGGCTTACGTCCTTTGTGCAAAACCATCTCGACCAGTGAACGCCCCAGCGCAGAGAGTTTTTCATCGCTGAGTATTTCGTATAAATGAAAACGCGTACGGGCGCTGTCGCCGGGGACATAAAGTAGCTGTTTACCCTGATCGTTAACCAGTTCACGAGCTTCAATCATCATCACCACTAACGGGTAATAATCGACCCGATGCTGACGGCACCATTGCAATATTAAAGCATCCGCCTGGGTGGAGGGATACTCGCGCCAGTAGTCACAAAGTTCTGCCAGCAAGCTTTCGCCTTCTCCACAATAGACGCGTTGCGCGTATTCATAATAACGCGCATCTTCATTATCAGGTTCAGCTTCCCGCCACGACCAGGCGTAATCCAGAAGTTCGGGGATATCCAGGCGACCTGCGCTATACCAGCGGAGTAAATTTCTGTGCAGTTTTGCATCATCGGGGATGATCACTGCGCGATGTTGCGCTAAATACAATGTCAGCCATTCTGGATGCGATGACCAAATCCGAGCGAACATTTGGTAAAAATCGATGGTGTCATTTTGCACGGCAACGGGCAGATGCAGAATGGTCTGGAAGTTAAAAACATTCCCCTTCGCAATGGCATATAAAAAGGATTCCAGTTCTTCTTCGTCTATTTCCCCGACGTTTTCCTCCTGCAACCACCGCAATCTTTCTGCTAATAACACCACGCACTCGAAGGATAAATGGGCAGTGTTCATGGCTATTGTGCACAGCGACCAGCGTAATTCATCAATATCTTCCATCGAGCAATAATTTAATTGCTGAATGAATCGCTGCCAGGCAGAGGGCAGAAAACGTTCGCTATCAGAGGCAAGTAACGCACGAAAGGCGAGCAGAATTTCATGTTCTGCTACCTCATATTCTTCTGGTTGCCAAACAGATTTAGCAGGCGACTGCGCAATCCGTAGCGCCTCCTCATACGCCTGACGAAGTTGTTTAAAACCCTGCGGATCGGTTTCTGGATGAAAGGACGGTAACAGCGCCAGATAAGCGCGGCGGATAATATCGACGTCAGTCGTTTCCTCTATTTCGAGAATCTTCCAGCAATTTTTCATAGGTCGCTCATATCCTTAAGCGTTTCCGGGCATGCAGAATAGTAAGCCAATGGTTGCCAGGACAAGGTAGGGTAATACGCATCATCACTGGCAAATAATTGATAAAACATATCATTGCCGGAATCGTCGTATTCTTTACGCGCTAAGAATTCGCGTAATAACTGCAGATGATCATCTTCGGGAGACTGCCAATATTGCCGACCAAAGGTATAACCGGCAAAGTATTGCCGCCAGTTACGATAATAACGTAGAGCCCGTAGATGAATGCGCGACTGGATCCATAGACTTTCTTCTTCGCTCAACCAGTTATTAAGTACGCCCATTCGGCTTAAAAAACCCATCCGGACATAATCCCAGGCTTTAATTCCTCCCTCACCACAGCATTCGGCGGTGCTGGCGACAAATTGCGCATAAGCCTGACCTTGCTCATTTAGTTCAGCAAGATAGTCACGCCATTCACATGGCGAATAACGAAACCAGCGGTGATAAAACCCTGCCAACCGAGCGGCATGACCGTTATCGATCATTCGGTGAATTGTGCGCAGCAGGTCATCACGGGCATCAATTCCCCAGGAGGAAGAAAGGTCAAAAAAGCATGTACCTAAATACATTTTGGGTGATGAATGCGAAGGTAAACAGCATTCATTGCGTATTTCCATCGGAGTGGAAAGTGCAAACAATATTTTTTGCGACTCCATGTCCATATAATTTATCCTTAAATATTCATTAAATGAATATTAGCCGCATTGCGAGGCTCGTTTATTTATACTTTTCTGACGCGACATAATACGCATAAAATAAGGCTTACGCAAAAATGGAACACATAAAAATATAATATGTTTTATCTGCAACCATAAGGAAATGATAATGATTTTCACGTCAAGTTGCTGCGATAATTTATCAATAGATGAGATTATCGAACGTGCTGAAAAAGGCGATTGCGAGGCTCAATATATTGTTGGGTTTTATTATAATCGCGATAGCGCAATTGATTCTCCGGACGACGAAAAAGCCTTTTACTGGCTGAAGCTGGCCGCTGAGCAAGGTCATTGTGAAGCACAGTATTCCTTAGGGCAAAAGTATACCGAGGATAAAAGCCGTCATAAAGATAATGAGCAAGCCATCTTCTGGCTGAAAAAAGCTGCCCTACAAGGCCATACTTTCGCTTCCAACGCCCTTGGCTGGACACTGGATCGTGGAGAAGCCCCCAATTATAAAGAAGCGGTTGTCTGGTATCAGATAGCCGCGGAGAGCGGAATGTCTTATGCGCAAAATAATCTTGGGTGGATGTACAGAAATGGCAACGGAGTCGCAAAAGACTATGCGCTGGCATTTTTCTGGTACAAACAAGCTGCATTACAAGGCCATAGTGACGCGCAAAACAATCTGGCCGATCTTTATGAAGACGGAAAAGGCGTTGCTCAAAACAAGACACTCGCCGCATTCTGGTATTTGAAAAGCGCACAGCAGGGTAATCGGCACGCCCAGTTTCAAATTGCATGGGATTATAACGCTGGCGAAGGGGTGGACCAGGACTATAAGCAAGCGATGTACTGGTATCTGAAGGCTGCCGCTCAGGAAAGCGTCGGCGCTTACGTCAACATCGGTTATATGTATAAACACGGACAAGGCGTTGAGAAAGATTATCAGGCTGCCTTTGAATGGTTTACGAAAGCCGCTGAATGCAATGACGCCACTGCCTGGTATAACCTGGCCATTATGTATCACTACGGAGAAGGAAGACCTGTCGATCTCCGACAGGCTCTCGACCTGTATCGTAAAGTTCAGTCATCCGGAACCAGAGATGTCAGTCAGGAAATTCGTGAGACTGAAGATTTACTGTAGAGATAAAAACAAGGGCCGGGGAATTTCATTCGGCCCATATTCTCTTTATTGCTGTGCGAAATCAGACTATTACGGCTCAAACGGGCGTCTCTGGAACTGGTCATGACCACATTTCGGGCATAGCGTCAGCACTT
>ERZ506874.766-NODE-766-length-8138-cov-3.97117_pt1 | contig 8138 bp, 7 predicted proteins | sample MGYA00512908_ERZ506874 | MGnify/ENA metagenome assembly ERZ506874 | reverse complement strand
TTTCAGGTACCAGCATCGGCAATCACCAGAATATTTCCTTCACGGATACGCTGACAATAGAAAAACTGACGCAGGACAGCCTGATTCTCAAAAGAGGAGAGTTGCTCTTGAAATATGCCAGGAACAATGAAGCACTGAATCAAGAAACAATACCTGCCGCGGTGCTTACCCCTGCCAAGAAACTTTTGTCGGTAAAAGGCGAGCTGGTCATCGGCCATGAGGTGCGTTCCTTCAAAGCCGAAGGAGATTCTGCCGATTATTAGATTGTGGATGAGACCGGAGAACTCATGCAGAAATATGATGATATGACGAAAGGAATTAAAAACGGAAAACCGGTATACGTAGAGTTGGAAGTAGTCGATATGGGCAAAGCCGATGACGGATTTGCCGCCGATTATGAAGGTGTCTATCAGATAATGAAAATCAATAAAATGGCTTTAAAATAGAATTCCTCTTTGTCGGTTTCTGACTAAAAGATAAATAATCCCGGCATTCCATTGTGAATGTCGGGATTTATTTCTATATTGCGGCAAATATAACCTTTGTGGGCTGACACTTTGTAAATCCTTAATCTTTATATGTCATGGAGATAACCTTAAGTAAAACATTGCCTGCCTATCCTTCCTTTGTCGAGGGTATCCGGCGGGCACCCGACCGTGGCTACACCCTTACCCCTGCGCAGACGGCTACGGCATTGAAGAACGCTTTGCGTTACATCCCCAAAGAGCTGCACGAAACCCTTGCTCCGGAGTTCATGGAAGAGCTGCGTACACGCGGACGTATCTACGGCTACCGCTACCGCCCGCAGGGCGACCTCAAAGCGAAACCCATCGACGAATACAAGGGGAACTGTATTGAAGGCAAGGCATTCCAGGTGATGATTGACAATAATCTTTGTTTCGACATCGCCCTTTATCCGTATGAATTAGTTACCTATGGTGAGACGGGACAGGTCTGTCAGAACTGGATGCAATACCGGCTCATCAAGCAGTACCTCGAAGTGTTGACACGCGAACAGACACTGGTCATCGAAAGCGGGCATCCGTTGGGGCTTTTCAAGTCCAAGCCCGAGGCGCCCCGTGTCATCATTACCAATGCGTTGATGGTGGGGCTCTATGATAATCAGAAGGACTGGCACACCGCTATGCAGATGGGCGTTGCCAACTACGGGCAGATGACTGCCGGCGGCTGGATGTACATCGGTCCGCAGGGCATCGTGCACGGCACGTTCAACACGTTGCTGAATGCAGGCCGTCTGAAACTGGGCATTCCGCAGGACGGCGATTTGCGCGGACGCTTGTTTGTTTCTTCCGGTCTGGGAGGCATGAGCGGTGCGCAGCCCAAAGCTGCCGAGATGGCAGGGGCGGCGGCAATCATTGCCGAGGTGGATGCTTCCCGCATCGAAACCCGCCATACCCAGGGCTGGGTGGGACACGTTACAGATTCTCTGGAAGAAGCCTTCTCGCTGGCTCGACAAGCTATGGACGAGTGTCGCCCGGTTTCTGTGGCCTATCACGGCAATGTCGTCGATTTGCTGGAATATGCGGTGCAGAAGCAGTTGCACATAGATTTACTTTCCGACCAGACTTCCTGCCATGCCACCTATGAGGGCGGTTACTGTCCCGTCGGACTGACGTTTGAGCAGCGTACCCATATGCTGCACGAGAATCCGTCGAAGTTCCGGTGTCTGGTGGATGCTTCCTTGGAGCGTCATTTCAAGGCTATAAAAAGGCTGGTGGAACACGGCACGTACTTCTTCGATTATGGGAACTCCTTCATGAAAGCCGTCTACGATGCCGGCGTGAGCGAAATTGCTCGGGACGGAGATGATAAGAACGGCTTCATCTTTCCCAGCTATGTGGAAGACATAATGGGACCGGAACTGTTTGATTATGGTTATGGTCCGTTCCGCTGGGTGTGCCTCAGTGGAAAACATGAAGACTTGGTGAAGACCGACCGTGCGGCGATGGAATGTATCGACCCTACACGTCGCGGACAGGATTTGGATAACTATAATTGGATTCGTGATGCGGAGAAAAACAACTTGGTGGTAGGCACGCAGGCTCGTATTCTTTATCAGGATGCCGTGGGACGTATGAATATAGCTTTGCGCTTCAATGAAATGGTGCGTAAGGGAGAGGTCGGCCCCATTATGTTGGGACGCGACCATCACGATGTCAGCGGTACAGACTCTCCATTCCGTGAAACATCCAATATCAAGGACGGCAGTAATGTCATGGCAGATATGGCGGTGCAGTGTTTTGCCGGAAACTGTGCGCGTGGCATGAGCTTGGTGGCCTTGCACAATGGAGGTGGCGTAGGTATCGGAAAAGCCATCAACGGCGGTTTCGGCATGGTGTGCGACGGCAGTGACCGGGTAGACGAAATCCTGCGTTCCGCTATGTTGTGGGATGTGATGGGTGGTGTGGCCCGCCGTTCGTGGGCACGCAATCCGCATGCCATGGAGACGAGCGAGGAGTTTAACCGTACGCATGCAGACGGCTATCATATCACGATGCCGTATGTGGCTGATGAGAAGTTGGTGCAGAAAGTGGTGAAGGAGTAAGTAAAGTGATGATTTCATTTTTTAGACGCGGATAACGCGGATTTTTTCTTTCAAAAGAATCCCGACGTCTCTGTATTCCGATAAAAAGAATTCGCGTCATCTGCGTCTGAAAAATCAGAGTATATATATTTTTTTTTAAAGAGCATTATGAATAAGATTATGGAATGCGTCCCCAATTTCAGCGAAGGGCGCGATTTGCAGAAGATAGATAAGATAGTAGCTCCTTTTCGGGGCAAACAAGGTGTGAAACTGTTGGATTACAGTAACGATGAAGACCACAACCGCCTTGTGGTGACCGTAGTGGGCGAGCCGGAACCGCTTCGTGATGCTGTACTCGAAGCTATCGGCGTGGCGGTAGAGCTGATAGACCTCAATCACCATCAGGGACAGCATCCTCGTATGGGTGCTGTAGATGTAGTACCTTTTATCCCCATCCGGAATGTGACGATGGAAGAAGCCGTTGCCCTCTCGAAAGAAGTGGGCAAGGAGGTTGCAAAACGTTACAATCTTCCCGTCTTCTTATATGAAAAGTCTGCTTCTGCCCCTCATCGGGAGAATTTGGCTGCTGTCCGTAAAGGGGAGTTCGAAGGTATGGCCGAGAAGATAAAGCAACCGGAATGGCATCCCGACTTCGGACTGGCCGAACGTCATCCCACCGCAGGCACAGTGGCTATCGGTGCCCGCATGCCTTTGGTGGCCTATAACATCAACCTCAATACCCCCAGTCTGGAGATAGCCCATGACATCGCTAAGAAAATCCGTTTCATCGGCGGAGGACTGCGTTATTGCAAGGCAATGGGAGTGGAGTTGAAGGACCGCGGCATCACGCAGGTATCCATCAACATGACGGACTATACCCGCACCGCCCTCTACCGTGCTTTCGAACTGGTGCGTGTGGAAGCCCGCCGCTACGGCGTCAGTATTGTGGGCAGTGAGATTATCGGTCTGGTGCCGATGGAGGCCTTGATAGATACAGCGTCCTACTATCTGGGATTGGAGAACTTCTCCATGGAGCAAGTCTTAGAAGCACGAATGTAACCGAATTAAATAGTACTAACTTAATTCCCCTCCCTACGGGGGAGGGGTTAGGAGAGAGGCTTTATGACAGAAAACCTTATTATATTCAATACCCGTGTAGTGACCCCCCTCGGCTTTTCTGCCCGTTGCGGCAAGGAGATGGAGCAACTGAGCATCATCGACAATGCTACGGTGGAAGTGACCGATGGCATCATCACCTACGTCGGACCTAACCGTGGAGAGGAGCGTGACGGCTATTATCAGCACTACTGGCATTACAATGCCCGCGGCAAGTGTCTGCTACCCGGCTTTGTGGACTCACACACACATTTTGTGTTTGGTGGCGAGCGTGCCGAGGAGTTCTCCTGGCGTTTGAAGGGAGAGAGTTACATGTCCATCATGGAACGTGGAGGAGGCATCGTGAGTACGGTGAAAGCTACCCGTGCATGTAATTTCATCCAGCTGCGCAGCAAGGCGGAGGGCTTTCTGAAGCAGATGAGTGCTATGGGAGTGACTACCGTAGAGGGAAAGAGCGGCTACGGTCTGGACAAGGAAACCGAGCTCCTGCAGCTTCGGGTGATGCGTAGCCTTAATAATGACGAGCACAAGCGTGTAGACGTTGTCTCCACTTTTCTCGGTGCACATGCTGTGCCTGCAGAATACAACGGACAGACGGACGAGTACGTGGACTACATTATCCGCGAAGTGATGCCCGTAGTGGTTCATAATAATTTGGCAGAGTTCTGCGATGTCTTCTGTGAGCAGGGCGTTTTCTCCATCGAGCAGTCCCGTCGCCTTTTGCTGGCAGCCAAGGAAATGGGACTTGCTTTGAAACTCCATGCCGACGAGATTGTACCATTAGGGGGTGCCGGACTGGCTGCTGAACTTTCTGCCGTCTCTGCCGACCATCTGCTGCATGCTTCGGATGCGGACATCCGCGCCATGGCCGACAAGGGAGTTGTGGCGACCCTTCTTCCGCTGACAGCCTTTGCTTTGAAGGAACCCTATGCTCGTGGGCGCGAAATGATTGATGCTGGTTGTGCCGTGGCCCTTGCCACCGACCTCAATCCGGGCAGTTGTTTCTCCGGTTCCATCCCCCTGACATTTGCCTTGGCGTGCATTTATATGAAAATGAGTATTGAAGAGGCCATCACTGCTCTGACCTTGAACGGTGCGGCCGCTCTGAACCGTGCGGACAGCATTGGTAGTATCGAGGTGGGCAAGAAAGGAGACTTCGTAGTGCTCAATACGGATAATTATCACTTTTTACCTTATTATGTAGGTATGAATTGTGTCAATACCACCATAAAGGGGGGAGTGCTTTATCCTGTACTTTAAGAAGTGCTGATATCCCCTCTTAATCCTTAATCTTTAATATTTAATATCATGTTAGTTGATTTGACAGTAAAGGAATTTTTGAATAAAGTGGCGGGTAGCGATCCCGTCCCCGGTGGCGGTAGTATTGCCGCTTTGAACGGTGCTATTGCTTCTGCTCTTGCCGCTATGGTTGCTAACCTCACCATCGGTAAGAAAGGTTATGAACTTCACGAAGAGCTGATGCGCCATATCTCCGGAGTTGCCTTGCAGCAAAAGGGGGCTTTTGTAGAAGATATAGACCGCGACTCTGAAGCCTACGACAAGGTGTTTGCCTGCTTCAAGATGTCGAAAGCTACGGATGAGGAAAAGGCGGCGCGCAGTACTGCCATCCAGGAGGCTACCAAGTTTGCCGCCCTTGTTCCCATGCAGGTGGCACGCAATGCGTATGAGCTGATGACGGTTATCATGGATGTAGCTCGCCTGGGCAACCGCAATGCCGTTACGGATGCTTGTGTGGCCATGATGTCTGCCCGTTCGGCTGTGCTGGGCGCACTGATGAATGTACGCATCAACCTGGGTTCGCTGAAGGACAAGGAGTTTGTGTCCAAGCTCCAAAGTGAAGCCGACGAATTGGAACACTTGGCTTGTGCGAAAGAAAAGGAATTGTTGGACGAAATCAATCAAGAGCTGAAAGTATGAACAATGTCTATTATGTAGGTTCCGGTGAGTTGACCTTCGATCTCATCGAACGTATCATCAATGAAAATCTGAAACTGGAGCTGGCTCCGGAAGCCAAGCTGCGGATACAGAAGTGCCGCGATTATCTGGACAAGAAGATTGCGGAGTCGGAAGAACCCTTGTATGGCATTACCACCGGTTTCGGCTCGTTGTGCAGTAAGAGCATTTCGTCGGACGAGCTGGGCACCTTGCAGGAAAATCTCATCAAGAGCCATGCTTGCAGTGTGGGCGAGGAGATACGCCCGGTCATCATCAAACTGATGATGTTGCTCAAGGCGCATGCCCTCTCTTTGGGGCATAGCGGTGTGCAGGTCATCACCGTGCAGCGCATCCTCGATTTCTTCAATAACGACGTGATGCCTATCGTTTATGACCGTGGCTCACTGGGCGCCTCCGGCGACCTGGCTCCTCTGGCCAACCTCTTCCTGCCGCTTATCGGTGTGGGCGATGTCTATTATAAAGGAAAGAAGCGCGAGGCTATCAGTGTGCTCGACGAGTTCGGTTGGGAACCGGTGAAGCTGATGAGTAAAGAGGGATTGGCATTACTCAACGGCACCCAGTTTATGAGTGCCAACGGTGTCTTTGCTCTTCTCAAAGCCTTCCGTCTCTCCAAGAAAGCCGACTTGATTGCCGCCCTCTCCCTGGAAGCTTTCGACGGGCGTATAGATCCGTTTATGGACTGTATCCAGCAGATTCGTCCACACAAGGGCCAGATAGAAACGGGTGCCAACTTCCGTAAACTATTGGAAGGCAGCGAGCTGATAGCCCGTCCCAAGCAGCATGTACAAGACCCTTATTCGTTCCGTTGCATCCCTCAGGTGCATGGGGCCACGAAAGACGCCATCCGTTACGTGGCTTCCGTCCTGCTGACGGAAATCAATTCTGTGACGGACAATCCCACCATCTTCCCCGATGAGGACCGTATCATCTCGGGCGGTAACTTCCACGGCCAGCCGCTTGCCATTTCCTACGACTTTCTCGGCATTGCCCTGGCAGAGCTGGGCAATATATCCGAGCGGCGTATCGCCCAGCTTATCATGGGGCTGCGTGGACTTCCGGAATTCCTTGTGGCCAATCCCGGTCTGAACTCTGGTTTCATGATTCCGCAATATGCTGCCGCGTCTATGGTAAGCCAGAATAAGATGTACTGCTATGCCGCCAGCAGCGACTCCATCGTTTCCTCCAACGGGCAGGAAGACCATGTCAGCATGGGTGCCAATGCAGCTACTAAGCTTTATCGCATTATGGACAATCTGGAGCATATCCTTGCCATCGAACTGATGAATGCCGCTCAGGGCATCGACTTCCGCCGTCCGGCAAAGACTTCTCCCGTTCTGGAGCGTTTCCTGCACGAATATCGCAAGGAAGTCCCCTTTGTGAAGGAAGACATCGTGATGTATAAGGAAATCCATAAGACAGTCGCTTTCCTCAACCGGACAAAGTTTGATTATTAGGAACTTCCCAATAAATCTGCCAGAAACATAATAATTATTAATCTGTTAACAATAAGAAAGGAAACTTAATTGGCGAATTGAGTTTTCTTTCTATATTTGTCCCGTTTTATTCCGATAATGAATAAAAATAGTTTTAGTTTAGAAAGGGAAGAAAAATGGGCGAACACACGAAGCATTCAACATCACGGGTGGAACTGAGGGAACGTATCATTCTGGCCGCCGTAGAATTATTTACAACAAATGGAATAAAAAGTATCACGATGGATGAGATTGCCGCATCTTTGGGTATCTCTAAGCGCACTCTCTACGAAGTTTTTCCGGACAAGGAAACCTTGTTGGAAGAATGTATCCTGAAGTCCCAGAAGGATGGTGATATTTTTGTGAAAGGAGTAATAGAGACTTCCGGTAACGTATTGGAAGTTTTGTTGAGATGTTATCAGTGGAGCATAGAGCGTTTTCATGCCACGAACAAGAAGTTTTTTGAGGATATCAAGAAATATCCCAAGGCTTATCAGCTGATGAAGAACAACCGGAACCGGAGCTCGGAAGATACAGTGAACTTCTTCAAAGAGGGCGTGAAGCAAGGCATTTTTCGTGATGATGTGAATTTCGCCATTATCAATCTGCTCGTGCGCGACCAGCTCGATTTGCTGATGAATTCGGACATCTGCAATGAGTATTCTTTCCTTGAAGTGTACGAATCTATCATGTTCACTTTCTTGCGCGGTATCTCTACGGAGAAGGGTGCCCGTGTTCTGGAGGACTTTATCTGCGAATATCGCAAGAATCAGGTAAAGCCGGATGAAACGAAGGAGTAGTTTTAATAAATAATCTATTTTTGATTTATGAAGATGCAGAGATTTTGGGTAGGCAGAGCACTACTGTTGGCAGTTGCTGTGCTGTATGCCGGCGGCTATGTGCGCGCACAAGAGGCAAAGGATACCCTGACCCTGACCCTTGACCGTGCCTTGGAGATTGCTTTAAGCGACAATCCTACCATAAAGGTGGCGGAGGAAGATATTGCTTTGAAGAAAGTGACTCACAAG
>ERZ506874.684-NODE-684-length-8816-cov-21.7158_pt1 | contig 8816 bp, 2 predicted proteins | sample MGYA00512908_ERZ506874 | MGnify/ENA metagenome assembly ERZ506874 | reverse complement strand
GGCGTGCGTTGGCTCGGTAAAATCAACGCCGCATGGTCGAACTCCGATCCCTGCGATTTATGTACCGTCATCGCCCACGTCGTTTCGTGCTCTGGCAGGCGGCTCGGTTGCACAGACTTAATATTGCCGTCCGGCATCGCAAACCAAACGCGCGTCCCCTGCCCGCGATCCAGCGCAATACCGATATCGCCATTAAACAACCCAAGCGCGCTGTCATTACGGGCAATCATCACCGGTCGGCCTTCGTACCAACGAGAGTGCGGATGACGATGAATTTTGCGCTTCTGTTGCATAAACTGCTCAATTCGTTCATTCAGTCCAGCCACGCCAAACGGCCCTTCCCGCAGGGCGCACAAAAGCTGGTACTCATTGAACGCCTGAATGATTAAATCCGGCTCGGCACGCGCTTGCAGCAGATCCAGATAACGTCCGTAACCCGCAAGAGCTTCCTCAAGCATCGCAATATAATCTTCGCCGCTCTGTAAAAGTCGTTTTTCGATATCAGTAAAATCCTGCTGAAAAACGGTTTTCACTGCCGTTTTATCACCACGGTTGATCGCCGCAGCTAACTGACCAATGCCAGAATCGCTGCCGAAACGATAGCTTTTTTGCAGCAGGCAGAGACTGTCGCGCAAAGATGCCGCTTCTGTGCCGGTTCCTGCCGGAACGTGAGTCCCCGTCAGGCGGCTTAGCTGCCTGGCACGCTCGGCGGTAAAGCCCGCATTGGCATAAGCGCAGATATCGCCCAGCACAGCCCCAGCCTCAACCGAGGCCAGTTGATCACGATCGCCGAGAAAGATCACTCGCGCATGATCTGGCAAGGCGTCGATCAGTCTCGACATCATAGGCAGATCGATCATTGACGCTTCATCTACCACCAGCACATCAAGATGCAGCGGGTTACCGGCATGATGACGTAAACGCTGGCTACCCGGCTGCGCGCCCAGCAATCGGTGCAAAGTGCTGGCATCTTCCGGAATGCGTTTCTTTTGTTCATCGGTCAGCGGTAACTGTCGCAAAGCCTTGCCGAGAGATTCGGTTAAGCGCGCGGCAGCTTTACCCGTTGGTGCAGCCAGACGGATACGGCAGCGTTCGCCGTCGGCCATTTGAATTAACGCTGCCAGCAACTTCGCCACGGTGGTCGTTTTACCGGTGCCTGGGCCGCCGGAAATCACCGAGATCCGCCGCGTCAGCGCCACTGCCGCTGCAACTTTTTGCCAGTTAATTTCATCGCTTACTGGAAAAAGTTTGTCCAGGGTTTGCGCCAGTAGAGCTTCATCAACCTCAATGGCATGATTCACCTCATTGAAGAAGCGCGCTACCGTCCGCTCGTTACACCACATGCGATTCAAATAAAGACGATCGCCACAGAGGATCATCGGCGTGGGTTCATCTCCCCTGCTGACCGCTTGAGAAGCCAGCAAGCATTCTTCCCAATTTTGTAGCTCACCGATTTCACTGACACAGGTCGCCAACAGCGGATGCGACGCCTCGTTATTTTCCAGTCGTGAAAGCGGCAAACAGACGTGTCCCTCTCCGGCATCATGACTTAACAGTGCCGCCGCGAGGGTGACGGCAGGATGTTCATCTCCCGCCACGGTCAGGGCAAATTGCACATCCAGCGGGCGTAGCTGTTTGTGCTCCACAGCTTCCAGTAATTGCTTTTGCAATTTCATTACGCCTCCTCCAGGGTCATACCGGCAAACATCTCATCCATCAGGGCAATCAACCCGGCGTTGGGTCGGGTTGTGTAAATCCCTTGTTGCGGATGTTCTTTATCAACGCCACGCAGGAACAGATAGATAACGCCGCCAAAGTGACGATCATAGTCGTAATCAGCAATGCGATGGCGCAGATAACGATGCAGCGCCAGGGTATAAAGCTGATATTGCAGATCATAGCGGTGTGCCTGCATCGCTGCTGCCATAGCCTGTTGGGTGTAAGCCGAACTGTCTTCACCCAGCCAGTTGGATTTATAGTCGAGCAGGTAATAACGCCCTTCGTGGCGGAATACCAGGTCGATAAAGCCTTTTAACATGCCGCGTACCTGCATGAACTCCAGCGGCGGGCAGCCAGCGGATAGCGGGTCAAACTGGCGAATTAGTGCATCAAGCTGGCTGGCGATGAGCGGTTCGCTAATCGGCAGGTAAAACTCCATCTCCACCTGTTTATCGCGGTCGGAAAGCTGACTCAGGCTAACACCCGTTTCATTGAGAGGTGCCTGGAGGACAGCCGTGATCCACTCGGTCAACACCGGTTCCCACTGCGATTCAAAGCCGCCGAGTTCCAGTTTTTCCTGTACCCAGTTCGGGTCAACCGGCTGGGTAAAATCGAGGTCTTCAAACAAACTGTGCAAGAATGTCCCCGGTGACGCACCGCGCGGGAACTGATGCGGTGTTAACGTCGGTTCTTCAACGACGCTGACCACGCCTGCGGCATCAACATCCAGCCGTGGCATCAGATCCTGAGCGATACCGTGACCACGCTGCTGCAAGCCGGAGTAGCTGGTGACACGCCAGTTATCGCCGGGCAATCGTTGTAGTGTCCTCGCATTCAGTTCTGCAGTTAAAGCATCATTAACCTGCCAGGGCTGGTTATCACCAGTTTGTGCCGTTTGCCAGGCAATATCATCATCGCATAACGCTTCAATACAGGTGCGAAGCCCTGCCGCATCTTGCGGTTCCCCTTTTTGCAGCAAACGCCCGAGCGCACTTTGGTGGACGTCGGTATCACCTTTTTTATCGCCACGACGGCGCACCAGCGGTGCAACGCCGAGACTGCAATGCCAAACCGAACGTGTCAGCGCCACGTAAAGCAAACGCAGATCTTCCGCCAGACGTTCGGCCTCCGCGAGGTCGACGCTTTCTGGCGCAGCATTAAGATCCAGAACTGCCTCAAACGAGTGGCGATCGTGATAAAACGCCTGATCCTGGACGCGGAAATTGGTGATAAACGGCAGCCAGACCAATGGATATTCCAGCCCTTTCGATTTGTGGATCGTGACAATCTGCACCAGATGTTTATCACTTTCGAGACGCATTTGTTGGCTGGAGGCATTACTGTCTGGCTCGAGGATATGTTGCGATAACCAGCGTACCAGCGCATGTTCACTTTCCAGCTGCGTTCCGGCTTCTTGTAGCAGTTCGCTGATATGCAAGATATCGGTAAGTCGCCGCTCACCGCCTGCCGTTGCCAGCAAGTTTTCTGCAATGTTACGCGCCGACATCAGCGCCCGCAGCATCGGCATAACGCCACGTTTGCGCCAGATTTGCCGATAACCATCGAACTCTTCGACCACCGCGTCCCACGCATGTTCGTCATTATTCAGCGTTTCAATATCCAGCGCATTCAGCCCCATCATTGACGTTGCCAGCGCACTGCGCAGGGTGTTCTCACGTTCGGGCGTCATCACCGCCTGCAACAACCAAAGCATTTCCTGCGCTTCCAGAGTTTCAAAAACACTGTCGCGGTTCGAAAGGTAAACGGAAGGGATTTCCAGCAACGTTAAGGCATCGCGCACCTGGGCGGCCTCCTGGCGGCTGCGCACCAGCACACTGATGTCCGAAGCACGCACCGGACGCGCGTCGTCGCCGTTCATCAGCAACGCTTCGCCCCGCTGTCCGGCTTGTAGCCAGTCGCGGATTTGCGCAGCACATACCTGCGCCATGGTACTTTGATAGTCGCCAACGCCGCAGCTTTCGCCTTCCATCAGCCACATTTTCATCGCAGGCTGCGTTTCACCTTTAAATACAAAACGTAACGCCTGATTTTTCCCGACTGATTTCACTGGAATAAACGGTATTTCGCGAAACATGAACGCGTCATCAGTCTGGCTGAAAAGCTTATTCACGCTGTTCACCATTCCTGGTGCGGAACGCCAGTTGGTGTCTAAAGTGTAGTGGGCGTGAACTTCGCTACGCGCCTTCATATAAGTGAAGATATCCGCACCCCGGAATGCATATATGGCCTGCTTCGGGTCGCCAATCAGCAACAATGCGGTTTCCGGCTGATGGTGCCAGATACGGCGAAAAATTCGGTACTGCTGGGGGTCGGTATCCTGAAATTCATCGATCATTGCCACCGGGAATCGCGTACGGATCGCCGCTGCCAACACCTCACCGCTTTCGCTACGCAGCGCGGAATCGAGCCGACTTAACATGTCATCAAAACCCAATTCGCCACGGCGGCGTTTTTCACGCGCTACTGTTTCGCGGATCTCAGCCAATGCGCGGGTGATCACCAGATCGCGGATCGACAATGGTTCTGCAAGCAGTTGATCGATCGCCTCAAACAGTGGATGTCGCGGGGTTTCCCCCCCGGCTTTCGTGCGATCTTCTAAGAAACGCTGGGAGAATTTTTCCAGCGACTCCGGCAACTGATAACTGTTGGTCTCTTCTTCTGCCCAGGCGCTGATCTTGTCGATCCATTTAGCCTGATTGCTACGGTTAAACTTGCGTCGATCAATACCAGAAGATTCGATCAGCGCATCCAGTTCACCCACTGCGTCGCGCCACTGCTGTTTTACCGTAGCAATACGCGCCACAATTTGCGCGTGGCGGGAAGCCAGCGTTTCATCATCGGGCGGCGGTGCTTTGATAACCGGCGCTTCGCCTTGCAGATAACGATTAATATCGCGCAGCAACGCCTGCGGCCCTTTCCAGGTTTCAAAGACGACCTGGGCTATTTCACGCGGCAGCGGGTAGCAGTGGCGACGCCAGAAATCGGCGCAGGCCTGGTAACGTAGCAGAGACTCATCTTCAATCAGCTGCTGCTCAAACAGCATGCCGGATTCAAAGGCATTCAGGTTGAGCATGCGCTGGCAAAAACCGTGAATAGTAAAGACTGCCGCTTCATCCATCTGCCGTTCGGCTAACAACAACCACTGCGCGGCTTGCGCTTTATCGTCGATCTCTTCCAGCAGACGTTCGTACAGTGGATTGTCGGTGGTTTCACGCAGACAGGCGATGCGCAACTCATGGATATTGCTACGGATACGACCACGCAATTCTGCCGTGGCAGCCTCGGTAAAGGTGACCACCAGCAGTTCTTCAACGGTCAGCGGGCGGGGAAAGGCGGCGGAACCGCCTAGTCCAAGTAACAGGCGCAAATAGAGCGCCGCAATCGTAAAGGTTTTGCCTGTGCCGGCAGAGGCTTCAATCAGGCGCTCACCCTGTAAGGGCAAGCGCAAAGGATCTAGTGTCTCGGCGACATCACTCATTCTTTTCACTCATCAGGGGCATTGTTTGCTGCAACGCGCTGACGTTCTCCCACACTTTCCAGCCTTCAGGGTGTACATATTCTGCTTTCCCATTCTGGCTGCCGGAAATCTGCGACAGGATAGCCATGCCTTGCGGCTCGACTACCGCCTGATGGAAGAAATCGGCCAGTTTTTGCGGCGTCAGCAGTTTAATCTGGGCCACGATTTTATCACGCGAATCGAAGCGCATATTGCCGCGATCGAAATCTTTACTTAACTTCGATGCTTCTTCGCCGAGCGTTTGCGGTGCCTGCAGCATCTGGGTAATTACCGCCTGCTGGATTTGCGCAAACTCTTCTGGCTTCATCGCCCGCAATTTTGCCTCTGCGGTTGGGAAAAACGCCTTGTAACGCTCCCACAAGAATGAAGGCTGTTTATCATTGCTTTGCAAAAGGAAGCCCATGCCCCACTGACGCCCCACGCTCATTGGGAATGCAAACACGGCATAGCCCAACTGTTCTTCGGTACGCAACTGATTGTAGAACCACGGCTGTACAATCTGCCCCAGCAGAGAACTATACGCTGAACTGGTGTATTCATCGTAGCCAGTCGGTACAAATACCGCTGCCAGTGCGGAGTCAGTGCTGTTACCGGCTTTTTCAAAGATGACGGATTGTTTTTTATCGATCAGTACATCTTTGTTACGACACCACTCTGAACCATCAGCGCCCAACTGTTTTTGCACATCGCGTGCCAGCGTTGTTGCCTGGGCCTCGGTCATGTTGCCGATAACCATAAACTCTGGTCGAGCCCCTGATTTTAAGGCGTCGCGATAGGTCAGCACCTCTTTCAACGTAATGGAGGGCAAAATTTTGCGCCGTTCATCTCGCGAGAAGTACGGCACTTGCGAGAGCATCTGCGCGGGCATAATCGCCTGCTCAAACGCTTTGCCCTTTTCTGCGGAATCCATCATCTGGTTATACCAGGATTTTGCCTGCTCAAGCTGATCTTCCGTGGCGGTATAGCTAAAGTACCCCTCGAGCAATGCCTGGAACAGCTGCGGCAGACGCTGGGTGTAACCATTAGCATTAACCATAAGGCCGTTGTTAGCGTTGGTGGAAAAACTTATGCCACCAACCGACGCCTGGTTGCTTAACTGATCAAGCGCCAGCCCTGCGAGATAATCATTGAGCGCAAACATCACCTGATTGCGGGCGCTGTCCATGGCTTTCGGATTACGCAAAATCAGGCTGACATCAGCTTTGGGTTCGCTGGAAAAATAACGGCTTGGCGCATACACCACACGCAGATTCGACTCATCAACAATCAGCTCTGGATGGTCATATTTCTTCTCTGACTTAATCAGCGAGAAATCGTCAGGAATATAGGGGTTAAGCTCTGGCAAAGAGAGCGCAATGTCGGCGGCTTTTTTCTGCCAGTCGGCGAAAGTTTGTGCGCTGATTTTATCGACCTGATACGGCGCATCGACAAAATAAGCCGTTTTATTGTGCGGCTCTTTCGGGCTGATATACCAGATACGCGCATTCTGCGGCGTCATCATCGCCAGACGTTCTTTTACTGCTTTAGCATCGTACCGATCGGCAATATTGACTGCATCCAGCGTATGCTCAACAGGAACGCGAATCATGGTATCTGCCAGCCATTCGACGTAATCCATATCACGGGTGATTGACGGATAACGGAAGTCGATATCCAGCACATTCGCCAGTTCATCGAAGTATTGTTTATCGATCCCTTTTTCACGTAACAAATTGAGGTAGCTAAAAATAGCCGCCACAACCTGATCGCGATTCGCCAGACCTTTATCGGTTAAAGACGCAGAGATCGCTAATACGCCGCTGTTGCCGTTGACGATAGGATCGGAATTGGCGCTAATACCCTCAACTAATCCCTGCTTTTGCAGCCAGTCAGAAAGTGTACCTGGGCTGCGATTACCAATCAGATAGGTAATCAATTCATCCGTTTTACTACGGAACTTCGCTGAGTTGTTATCGATGCGAAACTCAACGCGCAGAACTTTACGCGGCAGTGCCGGGACGTAATGAATGATAATGCCCTTTTGCGCGTCGGTGACTACCGGCACGGTGATTTCCGGTTTTTTGCTCTCTTTGTTCGGCACGCGACCAAAGGTGTCCGCCGCCATTTTTGCCAACTCCGGCAACGGTTTATTACTGTAAATAACCGCCTTCATCAAATTGGCGGAATAGTACTTCTCGTGGAAATCTTTCAGCGCCTGCTGCACCGGATTACCAGGTTTGTCGCTTAAAGTTTCGAGGTTACCGCCTGAAAACTTTGAACCAGGGTGCGCCGGGTTAATGGTTTCTGCGCTGACCTGTGCCATGCGCATCCCGTCACGCGTACGCGCCATGGTTAATTCAGCGTTCACTGCATTACGCTCACGTTCGGCGTATTTCTTGTCGAGCAAGGGTTCTGCAATAGCATCGGCCAGGCGGTCTACCGCACCGGGCAAGGCGTCGTTCTCAACTTCCAGATAGAAAGCCGTGCGATACGGCGCAGTGCTGGCATTGTGACTACCGCCGTGCATTTTGAGATATTCGGCCAGACTGTCAGCCTGCGGGTACTTTTTCGACCCCATCAGACTCATATGTTCAAGGTAATGTGCCAGCCCCTGGTACGCCTCGGGATCTTCCAGCGACCCAACGGGCACTACCAGCGCCGAGAGCGATTTAACTGCCTGCGGATCAGAAACCAGCAAGACCACCATACCGTTATCCAGACGTATAGCCTGATACTGGCGGTTATCTTTATCACTTTTACGGATGGTTTCCTGAATCGGCTGCCATCCCGTTTCTGCCTGACTTAATGGTGCCCAAAGGGCAACTAACAACAATAATGCTTTGAACCAGGTGCTGCGGGGCATTCACGGACCTCATAATCAACTTAATTTTCTGTCAGATTCAACACGTTAACGCAAATCATCTGCCAGAATTTAATCTTGTGCTGCACGAGTCAGCCTATGTTTATATAACCATCAGTCCGTGACTGGTGCGCATCATAAAGTAAGCGGATAGATTGCGCAATTTTTATACAGCACTCATGACTGATTAAAGCGAAACAGCGGTAACAGGAAACGTTGCGACTGTTCAACGATGGCCTCCATTGTCTCTGGTGTTAATTGCCGCCAGAGCCGTTGATACCAGATATCATCACCTTCGCCACGCACCATCATGTTGCCTTCGTAAGCCTGAAGGAATTTCGTACGGGCTTTTTGCAACGTGGAATCGTCATCCAGCATGGCATCGTTTTGCGCGTCATAACAGGTTTTTAGCCACGCGCCGCCACTTTCAGGTAACACCAGCAATGGCGCGGACATCCCTTCTCGATACCCCTCAATCAGTTGTGAGAGGTAATGCAAAGCCTGTTCGGCTGCAAGCGGCGGAAAACGCCACTCGCCGTCTTTGCGTAGAAAAAGGCGACTTTCACCATTACCACCGCTGGCACAGTAGACAAGGTGTTCCAGCCAAAGTTGCATTCCCTGCGCCACACTTAATAAAGAGGGACGCCAGCGCAACAAGCCATCCGGCTGCACCTGCGGCAACCAGCCAGTTATCTGCACACCGTTGCAGGCGAGATCAAT
>ERZ506874.567-NODE-567-length-10274-cov-20.865_pt1 | contig 10274 bp, 5 predicted proteins | sample MGYA00512908_ERZ506874 | MGnify/ENA metagenome assembly ERZ506874 | reverse complement strand
CTATCCAGCTCATCCATAAATACCTGATGGTTGTGCTAACTCATCACCATCAGGCATTACTGTGCAGGTGGAATATCCGTCACTTCAGGATGTACGTCATCCGTGGCGACAGAGGTGGCGGCAGCAGCAGTCGATGGGGCCATGATTTGATCCCAGGCCGCCTGCAACGCTTTCATGTTAAATTCCGGCTCGCCTTTCGGCTGCAGCAGTATTAACGCCATATCATTCGACAACTGCTGACGCAGATCCTGATTTAACATCTCCACCGTCAGGCTGTTAAGGAAATCCTGCCGCAGTTTCTGATACTGCTCCGGCGCGATATCGACGACCTGATTTTGCAACGAACGCATCCGCTGACCCATCAGAATATCGGTATCAGCCCGCGCATAGGCGGCAAACAGTTTCTGCAGCTCCAGTTTCTTTTGCGCCACTAACGCATTGAACTCTTCTTCCGGCAGACCTTTATCGCGAACCTTCGCCAGTTCACGCGCCACCAGATTAAGGTTGCTGTTCAGCTTGTCGTTTGGTGATTCGATGTTGATGGCACACTGCGCACGCAGATACAGCACACGGCAGTCAAATCCAAGACCGATGTCTTTGCTGTTACTGGCGCTTAACGCTTGCTGAACATGCCAGAACAGCGCCTCGCGGGCCAGGTCCGCACGCCAGTAGCGCAGCAGTGCGGCTGATTCACGAATCGGCTGCCACGGCGTATCCCACATGATAGATAACCGGTCCTGACGCACCGCGTCAGTCATAATACTCACCGCTTCCGCACGCAGCGGAGAAAGCGTCGGCACCGGAGCTGGCGTTTCACGTTTGCCTTTCAGTTCGCCAAACGTTTTGTTTATTTGGTCGACAACCGAGCGCGCATCCACGTTTCCCACCACCAGTAGCGTCATTGCATCCGGGGTGTACCATTTCTGATAGAAATCTTTAATTTTTTCCGCTTCAACGGGTTGTTTCAGCGGATCGGCAGGATCGTGACCTAACAAGGTTGACCCTTTCAGACGATAGCGCCACCAGCCCTCTTTAGTATCGGCTGGCCAGGTTGCCACCATGTCCTGACTTTGCAGCGCGTGGTTGATGGTTTCTGGTGTGATGGTCAATTTGCCAGTGGCATTTGCCAGATAAGAGAGCGCTTCTTTCAGCAAATCGTTACGGTTATTGGGCAAACTCAGATTAAACAGCGTGGTGTCATAAGAGACAATTACCGGCGGCATCGGGCGTTTAGGGTCGATCCCCTGCTGCCACAATGAACGCGCCTGTGCTGCGTCAAGGCCACCGCTTTGCGTTAGCGCAATACGAGGGATGGCGTGACTGTAACCGCTCTGTTGTGTACTTTCGGCGAGCGAACCGGTATTAACCAGCAGGCGAATTTCAACACGATCGCTGGGACGCTGGGGGGTGGTCAGCACTTGCCACTGTAAACCGTTGGAAAGCGTCCCCTGTTGCCATGCTGGATCAGGCTGGAGCGCATCTGCCTGCACATAGCCAGCAGTGGCCATCATCAGCAAACCGCCCGCTAAAAGTCGAATTTTTGTGCCCTGCATGTGAACCCCTGATCAACTATCCTGGTAATAAAAAAACTGCCCGTTGTCGGTCAGTCTAAATGACGTTAAAAACACTTCGTGTTAGACCGCAAGAACATGAAAATGTCACGGAAGAAGTGAAATAAACCTGAACTCACCCAGGTGGTAAGTTCAGGCACAGGGGTCAATTATGCGCAAACACCCGCACTCGGGGAAGGGAGTGCGGGCATAAGTGATGAGATTAAGAGGATAATTCGTGCGTTTTGCCATCCGGCGCACGATTATTCAGCACATCGTCCAGTTTTTTGTGGTCCAGTTCTTTCACCCACTTAGCAACGACAATGGTCGCTACGCCGTTACCGACCAGGTTAGTCAGCGCACGAGCTTCTGACATAAAGCGGTCGATACCGAGGATCAGCGCCAGACCCGCTACCGGCAAATGGCCCACCGCAGAGAGCGTCGCCGCCAGCACGATAAAGCCACTACCCGTTACCCCTGCCGCCCCTTTAGAAGAAAGCAGCAACACGATTAACAGCGTGATTTGGTGGACGATATCCATCTGACTGTTAGTGGCCTGGGCGATAAACACCGCCGCCATTGTCAGGTATATCGATGTGCCATCAAGGTTAAACGAGTAGCCTGTCGGGATGACCAGCCCCACCACCGATTTGCGGCAGCCGAGTTTCTCCATCTTGTCGAGCATACGCGGCAGCGCCGACTCGGAAGATGAAGTCCCCAGTACAATCAGCAGTTCTTCACGGATGTAGCGGATAAATTTGAAGATACTGAAACCAGTCGCTTTAGCGATTGAACCCAATACCAGCACCACAAACAGGATACAGGTAATGTAGAAACAGATAATCAGCTGCCCCAGTTGCACCAGTGTGCCGACGCCGTATTTACCGATGGTAAACGCCATTGCCCCGAACGCACCAATAGGTGCCAGACGCATGATCATATTGATGATGCCGAAGATGACCTGCGAGAAACTTTCGATGACGTTAAAAATCAGTTGGCCTTTGCTGCCCAGACGGTGGAGCGCAAAACCAAACAGTACGGCAAACAGCAGCACCTGCAGAATGTTACCGCTGGCAAATGCGCCAATGACGCTCGCCGGGATGACATCCATAATGAAGGCGACAATGCCCTGGTCTTTCGCCTGATCGGCGTAAACCGCTACCGCTTTCGCATCAAGCGTTGCCGGATCGACGTTCATTCCGGCACCAGGCTGCACGACGTTAACGATGATAAGACCAATAATCAGCGCGATGGTACTGACAATCTCAAAGTAAAGCAGTGCGACTGCGCCGGTACGACCGACCGCCTTCATGCTTTCCATGCCCGCAATGCCCGTTACGACGGTACAAAAGATGACAGGAGCGATGATCATCTTAATGAGCTTAACGAAGCCGTCGCCAAGCGGTTTCATTTGCTCGCCTATTTCAGGATAGAAATGGCCAAGGAGAATACCAATGGCTATCGCTGTCAGGACCTGAAAGTAAAGGCTTTTAAACAGAGAGGTTTTCATAGGGTGTCCTTTAGTAAAACCACAGGTCTTGTAAGGTTATGGGGTACCTGCGGCCTTAAAATAACACCCAGACAACATCACAGAAATGTACCTGGATCATAATTGAAACAAAAAGGTTAAAAAGTTTGAGCTGGCTCGCACAAACCAGCACTTTTTAAAGTTTTGTAATCAGTTTGGGGTAGCTACTTTTCTTCCAGGTAACTCTCTTCGAAGATTTCAATAGGGAGTGGGCGAGCAAAAAGGAAGCCCTGGGCAATACCAACGCCCGCTTTTGCCAGCCAGTCGCGTTGTGCTTCAGTCTCCACGCCTTCGGCAATCATTTGTAAGTTCAGGCTCTGCGCCAGCATGATAATTGCAGCAATCATGCTGCTATCTTCCGGCAAGCCTTCAACAAACATTTTGTCGATTTTCAGTACGTCGATTGGCAACGATTTCATATGCTGCAGCTGACGCAGCCCTGCGTAGCCCATGCCGAAATCATCCAGCGCCACCCGAACTCCGGCATTGCGCAGCGGACGGAGGATTGCCACCGCAGCATGAGGGTCGTCAATACGTCGGCTTTCTGTCACTTCCAGAATCAGTGTTCCCGGCTGAATGCGATAGCGGGTTAACAGTTCCAGCATATCCGCCACCATATTCGGGTGCATCAGTTGCAGCGCAGAGAGGTTTACCGACAAGGGCAGCATAATGCCGCGCTCTTGCCAGGCTGCAAGCAATCGACAGGACTCTTCCAGCACCCAGTGACCGACGGTAACCATCAGCCCACAGCACTCAATGCGATCGATTAAGCCATCCGGCAGGTCCCAACTGCCATCCGGTTGCTGGATACGCAGTAACACTTCCGCACTGACCAGTTTTCCGCTGGTCATCTCGACCTGTGGCTGTAACCAAATAGCAAACTGATGATTTTCCAGTGCATTAAGGATATCGCTCTCTTCCGTCAACCGCTTCTGGGCGGCTTCCATCTGCTGCGGATCAAAGAACTGAATCTGATTCTTGCCTTTATGGCGAGCGGTAAATGCCGCAGAAATAGCGCGACTGTAAAGCTGTTCGGCGGTGAGATCGCCGTAGAACATCGCCACGCCAATGCTACAGTGCGGACGGAGTTGAATACGTTCAATCGGCAGGCGCTCGCTCATGATAGTGAGCACTTGCTGACCTAAGGTGATTGCGTGCCACGGTTCCTGTACACCGTTGGCAATGACAGCAAAGTCATAACCGCTAATCTGCGCGAGGATCATACGTGGCGACAGTACCGATTTGAGTTTTTCCACCAGCGTCAGCAGCAGAATTTCTCGTTGCGCCTCTTTCAGCACGCCCGCAGTATCACGCAGGGTTTCACAGGTGATGATCATCAGCGCGGTGGTTTGTTTACGCGCGACAACCTGCTCCAGCATCTCCATCAGCAAGGCTTTGTTCGGCAAATCCGACACCGGGAAGCGCATCGCATTTTCGTTCTGTTCTTCATAATGGCGCTGCAGCAATTGCTGGTTGAGGTTGTAACTGCGCACCAACATACCGATTTCATCGTCCTGATGCAGACGCGGTAATGCCAGTTGGTGACCAACAAGCTCCTGGGCTGGGATGGCGTTAAGTTCGCGAGCAATATTGCGTAACGGATGCAAAATCAGGCGGTTAATGCACCAGCTAATCGCCACCGTCAATATTAACGACAAAAGTAAGTAAATGGTCACTAACGTTGAGAGGGTGCTCATCACGAACTTATACATACGGAAGGAATCCGCCTGTAGCACCAGATAGGCAATTGGCTGCGGATTTGCCGGACGTTCGAGCGAGTAGACGCCCAGCGAGATTTGAACCGGTAGCTCAAACAGGCGAGTAACCATTACCGGCACCGGACGCTCTGGAATAAAACTTTTACGCAGCGCCTGGAACTGGTTAGGCAGCACTACATCGGCACGGCTGACCACGCCTGCCGGTTTAATGCTGGCAAGAATAGCTTCCGCTTCGGGAATATCGCCTTTCAAAATAGCTGAAGATAAGGGTTCGCGGACAGAGCGAGCAATGCTTTCCAGTTGCGTAGCCGTGTTATAGCGATTCTGCTGGACCAGATGGAACAGCAAAACGGTGCAAAAAATAAAAACGAACACCAGGACAACGGCTGCCACCATTGCCATCTGCTTGATTGTTAACGAGCGACTTACGCGCAAATTGTCTCCCCCCCGGAAATCCCAGATTGCCGCCCGAGTATACCCGATCGCAGCGGCATTAAGAGAGGCGCTATCTGAAAACTTACCAGTCGGCGTAAGGTATCAGCGGCTGCGGCGGTAAATCCATGTCACCCTGCCATCCGGCGGCGGAATAACGTACGTAGAGCAGGAAATGGCTGGGTGCGTAATCTTTCGCCTGCTGGATATCAATTGCCGTGCCAACAAACCAGTTGGAAGTAACACGTCGTTCAAGTAATGCCCGCGCCGTGTAGCCGAAGCCCTGACTGCTGCCGCCATCGTTGGATTGCCGCGCAGCTTCTTCCTGCCAGTCGGTCGGGATCAGATTCATCAGCGGATAACGCGGCATGGTTTTGGTGCGTGAATGCGACCACGAGCCAGACGCCCCCAGCTCCCACGACCAGTTTTCCGTGCGCTCCCGCCACATCACCGGTATGGCAAACGACAGGTATTCCTGCGGACTGTAGTAACCGCCCTGACCGAGTGAGTAGCCACTCAGGTCTTTGTCGTAATGCCAGATCATGTTGTTCAGGCCGATTGTGACGCGGCGATTGTTCTGGTTAATGACCTTATAGTAATAGCCCGTCATCCAGCGCACGCGCCAGTTATCTTCGACATTTTTACCGGTTAACTGGTCGCCACTAAGCGATGCCCAGACGCCGTTTGCTTCACCTTTATCGTAGCTCAGACTTAGCCCCACACCGTCGGCACGTACGCCACCCCATTTTTTCCCGGTATTGCTCGGGGAGTCTTTTTGCCCGCCAAAGGCAAGCAAAGAACTGGAGATGGGCCGACGGTGGGCGTTAACGGTGTAACCCAGCGGCCCGATATCATCGCTGTAACTGATGCCGCCGACCACATCCACCACGTTGAAGCCCATCGGCGTGGTGCCGATATCCCAGCTCCAGGTGTCGTTGCGCCAGCCAACCGCCACGCTGGCACCGGAATCCGACTGGCTGCGGTTGCCACTACAGTCGTGCAACGTACAGGTACCCCAGTTGTCATCCCATTTGCCATCGGCATTAGTGGAGAAACTGCCGACGTTCATATTGACGAAATCACTGCGAAAGAACATCCGCCCGTCAGAATACGGCGCATCCACCTGCAACATGGTAGTGTGCGCTTTCAGATCGGAGTAACCACCGGTGCCGCTCGACCCCCAGTAATCATGCTCGAGGGTGACGTTAAGATCCTGCTGGCGATAGAGGTCCGCCGCATCGCTGCGCACGCCGCGTTTCAGCCAGTCATCTTTCTCGTCGTTACGGGTCAGTCGGGTAAAGGTGTCGTTATCCTGCGGACGCGTCGTAGTCACACCGGATGCGACCATGGCGTCTTTGTAGGTTTCCAGCGCCTGCTTTGGATCGCCCGCCTGCGCTTCAAACTTCGCACCATCACGCAGCACCATCGCGCTTTCCATCGACGGTGGCTGAGATTTTGCCTGCGGGATCAACTTATTAAACGTCCGCTGCGCTGCTGCGGTATCGCCAAGCTGCGCCTGTGCCAGCGCCACGCGCCGCTGTGTGTTCAGCGAGGCGTTATCGGTAGCGGGCAGTTTCGCCAGCTGGCTACGTGCCGCCGCTTTGTCACCGGCAGCAATATCCACTTCCGTCAGACCAAGAATGGCGTCGGCGTTAGCTGGCTCCCGCGTCAGGACATTCTGATATGCAGCGCGGGCGGCGGTGTAATCACGTCGTTGTTGCGCCCAGTCAGCCAGCGTGAGGTCAATACGCGTGGAAGGTGGTTGCTGGCGCAGCATCGCTTCCGCTTCAGCTTCTTTGCCGCTTTCTCGCAGGCGATTAGCGGTTTCCAGCACCTGATCGCTTTGCAGTCGATTAACCAGCTCCTGAATATTGCTGTTCCACTGCGCGCGCGGCAGGCTGTTGATATGCGCCAGCGCCGCTCTGTCCTGGTCATGACCAGAGAGGTACAGCCCGTAAGCGTAAACCTGCTCCGGGTCGTTCGGCTTCTGCTGCGCCAGATTGCGCATTAACGTATCGGCCTGGCTGCGTTGTCCGGCCTGCCAGAGATCCTGCGAAAGTCGGTAAGTAATCCATACGCTGCCGGGGTCCAGCGCCAGTCGTTGCCGCTGAAGTGCTGCCGCCTGCGCCCATTTACCCTGATTTTCCAGCGCCTCCGCCTGCTGCGATAAGCGATCGTTTTGCAGACTGCGTTCGATATCATCAATACTGCGCCGCTGGCTGGCAGAAAGTGACGCAATAAACGCTTCAGCTTTTTCCGGCGATTGCTGCCGATAAATGTTCGCCAGTCCACGCACGGCGTTAGTGTTGCCGCTGTCCATACGCAGGGTCTGCTGATAATAACGTTCGGCGGCGGGGTAATCTTTTCGCGCCATTGCCACATCACCCAGCCCCAGCACCGCATAGCTGTCGGTGTTATCGACATTGCGTGCCTGCAGGAACAGGCGTTCCGCCTGATCAGGATTGTTCGCTTTCAGTGCGGCATCGCCCTGTTGGATCGCCAGCCAATAACGGTTCACTTTCAGCAAACTGTTCCATTTGTCGTTGTTGCTGCTGTGCGGGCCCAGCGCGAGGGCTTTTTCCAGATTTGCCACCGCATTCGCGCGATCGCCTTTCTGTGAATAAGCCTGGCCCAGCGCCCCCAATATTGCACCAGAGTTTGGGTTATCAATATTAAGTTTTTTCAACTGACTAATTGCCTCGTTGCGACGAGATGCAATTTGCGCCACTGCACTCCAGTATTCCAACGCCATGCCGACATCTGACGGTACTCCGTTAAATAGCTTGTCATAACTGACAATAGCCTCCTCGTATCGCCCGGAGATAGCTTGTAAACGCGCCATTTGCAATGCCTGGCGCCCCTCAAGCGAAGAAAGTCGCATGACCGTACGCGATGCTTTATATATTTTTGAATCTGGGGCGATCAGAGAAAGTCTGGCAAGTTGTTTGTGTGCTCCGTCAATATCCCCCTTGCGAAGCAGATAGCGAAACCGAGCCGCAACGACATCAGGATTATTGGGCTCCACCAATTCAAGGCGATAAAGCGACTGCTCCACCAGTTCTTCACGGTGAGAGTCTTCTCCCAATCGAATCTGTGCCATCAGCAGTTGATAAGCAGTTGGCGTGGCTTTTGCCATCGACATTACCGCCAAACCAAGAGATATGGTGAGTAAATTTAGGGTGAATTTGTGCATACCTGGACTCAATCAGGTGTTAACTCACTTTTTATTAAAAAATGAATAAGCGCAGTTCCCTGCCCTGCCTGTTTAAGGCCAGAGCAGAGAGCTACAAAGATGAATTACTGTTGATGAGGATTCAGACGACGATGGCTAATGATGCGTAGCAGACGCCAGACGACCCACGCCAGAAGCACCACACTCAGCATTGCCATTCCTGCCAGCAAAACAGGATGTTTCGCTAACATATATTGCGCGCGCTCAATCCAGGGAAGATGCCCCACATAATAGGTATCTCCAACCCGTAAACTATCGACACCTGATTCACGAATAACCGCAACTGAGCCAAATATATTGCCACGTTTTGCACTATTAATTAGCGCATTATTAAGTAACTCGTCACCACGTGCCCCCTCGGTCATTAATGCAATTACGCTACGTTGGGGATGATATGGAGACTGGAAACCAACCACCGCGGCCATTGGCGATGGAGAGATCATGCTTGTTTGTGTTTCAGTTTTTTGGTTGTTTTCATCTGTCATAATTTGTGCGTTATCAGAGTGCCGCATTGGCGTTTTTACCCAACTAGCGGTTGCATCAATGAGCAGATTAATTTGCTGCTGACCTGCAAATTCTTGCGGAATTGCCCCTATCAGCAGGATGTCTGCATCCTTATTCTGGATGGAGCTTATATCATCAGTAACTGTCAGATTAATTGCCGGAAATCCGGTTTGAGCACCAATCAATCCAAGGGTATTTAGCAATATTTCAACCTGCGTTGTACCAGGATGTTCAGGCATAACGATGACTGTTTCAGATAAATCGGCCATACGGCTAAAAGGAAAGCCTGAACTAGCAAAGGCGCGTAAATCTGGCATGGCGATAAAGTGATGATACTTTGAAAAATCGATAGTAGAATCATCAGCAATAACTGCATGGTTATTCAGAGGCCGGGAAATAATACAACTCCCGTCATCAGTACTCGGTATCGTATTAACGTACTCAAAATTGAATCGTAATTGATTAAGTGCCCCCAATGTCAGCGCCGGAATGGTAATTTTATTATTGCTATCTGACAATTCTTGCAATAACGGTAAATGTAATAGCAGTCGATCAGTAGTCGAGCGCGGGCTTGGGCGAAAAGATTCAATGTACTGATTATTAAGATTAACATCAATACGAGAACCGCCTACCATTGGCGTGGTATAGCGATAGTTAATCTTCATATCAACCCCACTATTACGTAACAGAAAGAGATCAGGCGGCAAATTGAATGAAACATTAATTGCTGCGATCTGCAGGGCACTTGCCTGTAACTGTCCTTCATAGTTTTTAAGCTCTGCGAAAGTTACAGGACGATCAGTGCGAACCCAGTTTGGCGCATCATAAGGTTTGCGTGGCAGCAGTGGTTTCACGTCATTTACAACCACACTATCGCCGCGAAACAGTATATTTCCCTGAGCGAGACCTTTTGCTGCCTGTAATAAATCTTTGTCATCGCGGCCCCAAATTACCAACAATTTGACGAAAGGATTTTGTGGATGGTTAATCATCTTAATAACAGGTGCATTCACCAACGGATGATCACGCAAAAAGTCTGGCCGTCTATTGTTAGTGGCAAAGACTATAGCATTGCTTTCCGGTAACTGATTATAAAAAACTGGAAATTGATGACCACGCCACCCCGATTGCGAACCAAACCACGAAGCGACAATTGCAGATGCTTGCTGCAAACCAGCCTCCGGTGGGCCAGCAAAAACCATCGGCAATGTATTAGTACGGTTATCTGGTGATGCTGCCAACTTACTGATTTAGTGTATGATGGTGTTTTTGAGGTGCTCCAGTGGCTTCTGTTTCTATCAGCTGTCCCT
>ERZ506874.555-NODE-555-length-10491-cov-3.21445_pt1 | contig 10491 bp, 6 predicted proteins | sample MGYA00512908_ERZ506874 | MGnify/ENA metagenome assembly ERZ506874 | reverse complement strand
CAGACGTGTGCTCTTCCGATCTTCTGTGAATGTTTCCCCTTCGTAAGGTTTGCCGTCTTTGGTGTAGTATGCCGTAGCGGTTACAGACATGCCTGTTTCTGTTTTCACAGGTTCACCCATGGTATAGCCTGCGTAGAAGATGTTTGTGCCTCTTGCGCCGTCCAGAACGTACAGACCGCCGCCTTTGCCTTCTGTGAAACGGATGTTGTTTTCAGCAAAGATGTCGGTATCCATCATATTCTGCGTGAAGTACTGTCCCAGATAAGTGCGGAATGCTTCCATATCGGGGAAACGTTCGTCGGTCACACGGTTGTAAGTGTAACCGTCCACGTCAATGATGTCTGTGGTGCTCATGTCAAAGCCGTCCAGCACGATCTGTTTGTAAATGGCAAATGCACCGTCATACAGTGTCTGGAACTGTTCCGCAGTCAGCTCACCGTCAGCGGCAGTTGTTTCTGTGGTTGTTTCCTGCTGCTGTGTTTCTCCTTCTGTGGTTGTAGGTTCTTTGGATGTACAGCCAAACAGCAGTGTCGCAGCCAGCGCGCAGCTGAGTACAATGGCCAGTTTCTTTTTCATTTTATAAGACTCCTTTCGTTTTTTTCGTCTTGATGTTTTCGTCCCTATTATACCATGGTTTGCAAAGAAAAACGGGATTTTCAGGGAAGTTTAAGAATTTTGAAATATTGCTGTAATCATTCATTTTGTGAAGAGCCGGAAGTGGTTTTTGTGGTAATCCAGCAGCCCGTCTTTTTTCATGCGGCTCAGTTCCGCCGACATGGCGCTGCGCTCCACTGCCAGATAATCCGCCAATTGCTGTCGGTCAAAGGGGATGGAAAAAACAGCGCTGCCGGAATCCTGTGCGCAGGAGGAAAGGAAGGACAGGAGCTTTTCCCTTGTGCTGCGGCAGGTGACGTGGGCAATCTTTCGAGTAAGCGTTAGATTCCGTCCGGCGAATATTTGCAGCAGACGGCGGGAGAGGAGGGCAAAAAGGGGATTTTGCTGCCCTGCGGGCGCCAGTATCCGGTTCAGGGATAAGTATAGCACAGAAGTGTCTGACGCCGCCTGTACGCTTACTTCCGCTGCGGTGTCCAGCAAAGCATAGGTTTCCCCGAAAAAGGCTCCTGGCGGGATTTGTGCCACCAAAGCGCGACTGCCCCAGAAATCCTCCCGCAGAATATGCACTTCCCCGGAAAGAATCAGTCCGGCAGCGGGGATTTTGTCCCCGGCATGTACCAGAAAACTGCCTTTTTCATAAAATACTTCTCGCGCGTCCAGTTCTCCCAGCAGCTTTGTCACGTCTTCGGGAGAAATGCCCTGAAAAAAGGGTAGAGATGCCAATTTTGATGGTTCCATAAAGAGAACCCCTCCTTTTTGTTGGAAAAACAACATACTATTTTCCCGCAGTATAGCATACTGTTATCAGAAAAACAAGGACGGACTAACGAGGAGGAAACGACATGATTCGTAGAATTATAGAAATTGACAAAGAAAAATGTAACGGCTGTGGTCTGTGTGCCAACGCTTGCCACGAAGGCGCCATCGGTATGGTAGACGGCAAAGCTACACTGCTTCGGGATGACTATTGTGACGGTCTGGGGGATTGCCTGCCCGTATGTCCCACAGGTGCCATCACATTTGTGGAACGGGAAGCGGCGGCTTATGACGAAGCGGCTGTACAGGCAAATATGGCGAAAAAAGGCAAAACACCCTGCGCTTGCCCCGGCAGCCAGAGCAAACTGCTGGAAGTGCAGGAAAAAATGGCAGCAAAAGCAGAAGCGGAAGCAGCTCCTGTATCTGCGGTGCCTTCCAGACTGCGTCAGTGGCCTGTGCAGATCAAACTGGCACCCATCAAAGCCCCTTACTTTGATGGCGCGAAACTGCTCATTGCGGCAGACTGTACCGCATATGCTTATGGCAATTTCCATGAGGAATTCATGAAAGGCAAAATCACACTGGTGGGCTGCCCTAAACTGGATATGGTGGATTACAGCGAAAAATTGACAGAAATCATCAAGCAGAACGACATCCAGAGCGTGACCATCGTGCGTATGGAAGTGCCTTGCTGCGGCGGTATGGAGCTGGCGGCGAAAAAAGCATTGCAGGCCAGCGGCAAATTCATCCCTTGGCAGGTAGTGACCATTTCCACAGACGGCAAAATTTTAGATAAATAAGATGATATAAAAAAGACCGAATTTCCTGTTGATAAGGAAGTTCGGTCTTTTTGCGTTGGGTAATCAAAAAAATCGGAAACCTCCTAAAGCAACTTCCCCTTAAGAAAACATTGTTTTTCATTTTATTGATTTCTTAAGGGAAATTGCGACGGCTGTCTTCATAAGAAAACATACGGAATAAAATCCCAATCAAAATAAGAAAGCTGAAATCCTCTGTATAACAAGGATTTCAGCTTTCTTTGTTTTCTTATGAAGATGCCCCTAAGAGATTTCCGATTTTGATGTTTTATGCGTTTTTGCTTGCAGCCAGTTTGGCATTGCGTTTGTCGTCCAGTTTGGAAACGATGGTAGCGCAGGCAGCGTCACCGGTGATGTTAACGGTGGTACGACCCATGTCGAAGATACGGTCGAAGCCAACAACCAGACCGATACCAGCCACAGGCAGGCCAACGCTTTCTAGTACCATTGCCAGCATAACCAGACCAGCGCCGGGAACACCTGCTGTACCGATGGAAGCCAGTGTAGCTGTCAGTACGATGGTGATCATCTGACCCAGTGTCAGGTCAACGCCGTAACAAGCGGCGATGAATACGGCACAGACACCTTGATAGATGGCGGTACCGTCCATGTTGATGGTGCTGCCCAGAGGCAGTACGAAACCGGCTACTTCTCTGCGGGCACCCAGTCTTTCCGCAGCTTCCATGGTGAAGGGCAGTGTGCCCACGGAGGAAGCGGAGGAGAATGCCATCATCATAGCAGGCATCATTTCCTTAAAGAATTTCATAGGAGAAACGCCGCCCAGTGTCTTGATAGTCAGGGAATATACCACAACCATGTGTACGATATAGCCTACATATGCCACAGCCAGTACCATGATGAGGTTTGTCAGCAGCATAGGGCCGTTTTCCGCAATAACGGGGCAGATCAGGCAGGCAACGCCGATGGGGGACAGCTTGATGATGAAGTCCATGACTTTCAGGAACACTTCATTGAAGCTTTCTACCACCTGACCGGCAAGGATGCCTTTTTCCCCAGCCAGCAGGATGCCGAAGCCCACAAACAGGGAAATGACAATAACCTGAAGCATGGAAGCCTCAGCCATGGGCTTCACAAAGTTGGAGGGGAAGATATTCACGATGGTATCCATGACGCTCTGGGCTTCTGCGGGGGTATAAGAAGCGCCGGAGGGGTCCAGCACAACGAACAGGCCTTTGGACAGGGTTGCCAGAATCAGTGCCAGTGTTACGGCAAAAGCGGTGGTGCACATGTAATAAATCAGTGTTTTGCCACCGATGGCGCCTACACGGCGAATGTCCTTCATGGAGATGACGCCGGCCGCAATGGAGAACATAACAATGGGCACGACGATGAATTTCAACAGGTTCAGGAAAATGGTACCCCAGGGCTGGATATAAGCCTTCGCAAAGTCAACGCCGGTCATGCCGAACAGATTTGCGTTCATCAGCAGCAAACCTGCTGCGATACCGATGATCAGACCAATGAAGATCCAGAAAGCCAGAGGCATTTTTTTCTTTTGGCTCGTCAATGTAAACACTCCTTTTCTATTTGTATCTTTTTCTCATTGAATTTTTATCCGTTCCTTATTATAAAGATACAAGAAAACCTTGACAAGGATTTTTGACAAAAGAATGTGTATTTTTTTGTACTTTTTTTACAATTGAAGAAAATGATGTATGGATATTCATACAATGGGAAAATATGGAATTTCTACACAATAGAAAAAGAGGCATGTCCAGCAGGCTTCCCTTAAGAAAACATTGGTTTTTCTTTTCCTTGATTTCTTAAGGGAAACTGTGGCGGCTGTCATCAGAAGAAAATTTTCTTCTGATGAAGCCCCCAAAGGACATGACCTCTTTTTCCCAGAGTCTATCACAAATATTCATGGAGCCTTGCTGAGAGCCCCTCTGTCTGCAAGGGGGCGAGGCTCAGCCGGCAAAGCCGGCTGACTCGCCAGGTTTCTCATTGCCTGCAAACAGTGTTACGGGGTTATTGTTCTGCAAGCTTCTTGTATGCTTCGTATTTTTCTTTCGCCTTGTCAGCAGCTTCAGCCAGCAGCACTTTTGCTGTTTCGGGGAAGGTGCGAACCAGGGAAGCGTAACGAACTTCGCCCATGATGAAGTCGTTGTAATCCATGGAAGGTTCTTTGGAATCCAGGATGAAAGGATTCTTGCCTTCTTTCTTCAGATCGGGGTTGTAACGGTACAGGAACCAGTAGCCAGCATCCACTGCCAGTTTTGCTTCCAGCTGAGCGTTTGCCATGCCTTTGGAGATACCGTGGTTGATACAAGGTGCATAAGCGATGATCAGGGAAGGACCTTTGTAAGCTTCGGCTTCTTTCAGGGCTTTGATCAGCTGTGCAGGGTTAGCGCCCAGAGCAACCTGTGCAACGTAGATGTAGCCGTAGCTCATTGCCAGCATACCCAGGTCTTTCTTCACAGTTGCTTTACCGCCTGCTGCGAATTGTGCCACAGCGCCGATAGGTGTTGCTTTAGAGGACTGACCGCCTGTGTTGGAGTAAACTTCTGTGTCAACAACCAGTACGTTTACGTCTGCGCCGGAAGCCAGTACGTGATCCAGACCGCCGTAACCGATGTCGTATGCCCAGCCGTCGCCGCCGTACATCCACATGGATTTCTTGGTCAGGTGTTCTTTGTTGTCCATGATGAAGGCTTTCAGATCTGCTGCTTCGCCGCTTACGGAAACTTTTTCCAGAGCTGCCAGCAGAACTTTGGTGTCTTCTTTGCTTCTGTGACCGTCGTCGTAGTTTGCGAACCATACGTCAGCCGCTGCTTTCAGATCTGCGTCGTCTACCAGAGCCAGCAGTTCTTTCAGCTTCATAGTTACGCGTTCTCTCTGCTGTTCTACTGCCAGAACCATACCCAGGGAGAATTCTGCGTTATTTTCAAACAGGGAGTTGCTCCATGCGGGGCCCCAACCTTCTTTGTTTGTTGTGTAAGGTACGCAAGGTGCAGCAGCGCCCCAAGCCTGTGTACAGCCTGTTGCGTTTGCCAGATACATGCGGTCGCCGTAGAGCTGTGTCATCAGTTTTGCGTAAGCTGTTTCGCCGCAGCCTGCACATGCGCCGGAGAATTCCAGCAGAGGCTGTTCGAACTGAGAACCTTTTACGCTGTATTTGTCCATAGGGTTCTTCTTATCGGACAGAGCCAGAGAGAAGTCCCAGTTAGGCTGTTCGTGCATCTGTGTATCCAGAGGTTTCATTACCAGTGCTTTTTCTTTTGCGGGACATGCTGTTACGCAGACACCACAGCCCTGGCAGTCCAGAGGATCCACCTGGATGCGGAAACGATACTGAGCGATTTCGCCAGCGCCTTTTGCGGGTTCTGTTACATAGCCTTCGGGTGCGTTCTTCGCTTCTTCTTCTGTCAGCAGGAAAGGACGGATACATGCGTGAGGACATACGTAAGAACACTGGTTACACTGGATACATTTTGTTGCATCCCATTCGGGAACGTCGATGGCAACACCACGTTTTTCGTAAGCGGAAGTACCCAGAGGTACAGTACCGTCTTCTCTGCCAACGAATACGGATACGGGCAGGGAGTCGCCTTTCAGTGCGTTCATGGGAACCAGCAGTTTTTCAACGTATTCAGGCAGAACGCGTTTGATTTCTTCTTTGTCCACATCTTTTGCGTCTTTCCAGCTTTCGGGAACGTCGATCTTCACCAGACCTGTCAGACCTGCGTCTACGGCCGCATAGTTCATGTTAACGACTTTTTCGCCTTTTTTGCCGTAAGATTTTTCGATGGCTGCTTTCATGTAGCCAACTGCGTCATCAACGGGGATGATGTTTGCCAGTTTGAAGAATGCGGACTGCAGAACGGAGTTTGTTCTGTTGCCCAGACCGATTTCACGGCAGATTTCAACAGCGTCGATGGTATAGAAATTGATGTTGTTGTTTGCGATGTAACGTTTTACTTCAGCAGGCAGGTGTTTTTCCAGTTCTTCGCCTTTCCAGCCGCAGTTCAGCAGGAAAGTACCGCCGGGTTTGATTTCGGAAACGATATCATATTTGGAGATGTAGGACTGGTTGTGGCATGCCACAAAGTCTGCTTTGAATACCAGATAGCTGGAGCGGATAGGCACATCACCGAAACGCAGGTGAGATTTTGTGATACCGCCGGATTTTTTGGTGTCATATTCAAAGTATGCCTGTGCGTATTTATCTGTATGGTCACCGATGATCTTGATGGAGTTTTTGTTTGCGCCAACAGTACCGTCGGAGCCCAGACCCCAGAATTTGCATGCGATTGTGCTTGCGTCTGTTACTTCGGGTTCTGCGCCAACTTCGATGGATGTCATGGAAACGTCGTCAATGATACCAACGGTGAAGTGGTTTTTCTTTTCGCCTTTCATGTTGTCAAAGACAGCAACAACCTGTGCGGGTGTTACGTCTTTGGAGGACAGACCATATCTGCCTGCCAGTACCAGAGGAGTTCTGCCTGCTTCTGTCAGTGCGGAACATACATCCTGGTACAGAGGTTCGCCCAGTGCGCCGGGTTCTTTTGTTCTGTCCAGAACGGTAACAACTTTTGCTGTTTCAGGCAGTGCGCCCAGGAAATGTTTCAGGGAGAAAGGACGGTACAGGTGAACCTGCAGGAAACCAACCTTTTCGCCTTTTGCTGTCAGGTGTTCTACAACTTCCTGTGCAGCGCCTGTGATGGAGCCCATAGCGATCAGAACGTGTTCTGCATCGGGTGCGCCGAAGTAGTTGAACAGCTGATAGTTTCTGCCTGTGATTTTGTTGATTTCGTGCATGTAGTTTTCCACGATTTCAGGCAGACGTGTATAGAAAGGTGTCTGTGCTTCTCTGTTCTGGAAGAATACGTCGGGGTTCTGTACGGTAGAACGCTGTACGGGATGTTCAGGGTTCAGCGCGTTTTTGCGGAATTTGCGCAGTGCGTCTTCATCCAGCAGTTTTGCGATGTCTTCGTAGTCCATCACTTCGATTTTCTGCAGTTCGTGAGAAGTACGGAAACCGTCGAAGAAATGCATGAAAGGTACGCTGCCTTTGATGGCTGCCAGATGTGCTACGCCGCCCAGGTCCATAACTTCCTGTACGGAAGCGGAGGAAAGCATTGCCACACCAATCTGACGACAAGCCATAACGTCGGAATGATCGCCGAAGATGGAGAAAGCATGTGTACCAACAGTTCTGGAGCTTACATGGAATACGCCGGGTTTGAGCTGACCGGCAATACGGTAAATGCCGGGGATCATCAGCAGCAGACCCTGAGAAGCTGTGTATGTAGTTGTCAGAGTACCAGCTTCCAGTGCGCCGTGCATCGCACCTGCGGCACCTGCTTCGGATTCCATTTCTACCAGACGTACTGTCTGACCAAAGATGTTCTTCTTGCCGTTTGCAGACCAGCTGTCAACGTGTTCTGCCATGGGAGAAGAGGGGGTAATGGGGTAAATGGTAGCTACTTCTGTAAATGCGTAAGAGATATAAGCAGCTGCTTCATTCCCGTCCATGGTTTTCATAATTTTTGTGTTCATGGAAAAACTCCTTTCATATAAATAAAATGTCCCCGTAATAACTGTAATTTTATGATAATGTATTCTGCATACACTGTCAAGAAATTACCAAGAAGAAAATAAAAAAAGTCAATTTGTTTGACATTCGACGGGAATTTTATGCAATTTGCCCATAAAAAATTCGGGAAAAAGGAGAAAACAGGAAAAATAGAGCAAAAATGAGATGGAATATCTGTGTACGGAAAAAAGAAAAAACAATAATTTATTGTATTTTCGTTGATACATCGCCAAAATAACAGGCGGTGACATTTCCGCGGAAATGGAAACAACAGGAAAATCAAGAAAAACAAAGGCCTAAATCTCGAAAAAACAAAGGATTGTATGACAAAAAATGCAAAAAGATTGTTTATGAATTAACAAAATGGGAGGTGTTTCCATGGAAATCATCAACATCACATGTCTGCGGCAGAAATCCCAGCGGCACCGTCCCAAATGGGTGGGGAAACTGCCGGAAAGATTGGCGGAGAAATGGCAGCTGAAGTATTGCCCCTGGGTGGAAACAGCAGAGGGCTGCTGGTGTTTGCAAACAGACCGGGATGGCTGTTTTTTGCCTCCATGGCGGGAAAAAGCCAGAGAGCTGCTGGAACAGGCAGCAAAGCAGGGGGCAAAAATCGCCCTTTCTCCCATGGCGGCAGACCTGCCCCAAGATATTTTGCCCTTTGCCACAGGACGAAAACTCTATGCCATATTCGGAGCGGAAGGGGCAGCCACAGGACTGGAAGCCATGGGCAAACGGCCGGAAGGAGCATCTTTTGTGGTGGCAGACGGCGGCGGATGGGAAACGGAAGCGGTGCTGGCGGCTTTACCCGGCTGGGTGAACCGTCTGGGCATCCTCACAGACCGCCAGCCTTTTTTCGTGTCCTGGCAGGAACGGTTTCTGGAGGAAAGAGGGCTGGTGGTGGAAGTGTTCAGCTCCGTAGGCTATGGGGTTTTTCGAGAGGCGGATGTGGTGCTTTCCTGTGCCAAGGGCAATGGCGCCATGGCTTATGCGCTGGCGGAAGGGGCTGTGTTTCTGGATTTGGTGGGCAATGGTACCGTTACGGAGAGTATTGCTCTTCGCCGCCCGGATGTGCTGGCGGCAGACGGCTTTTTCTTCGGCACCCAAAAAGAGATGGAAGCAGGCGCCCTGACAGAAGCCTGTGCATATTGTGAAAACCAGATGTTTCGGGCATATTTTAACGCGCTGGGAGCGGAAAAAGCGGCGGAGGCAAAAGCCCAGCTGGGACAGCTTTGTCCCGTTGGTTTTCTTCTGGGTGGAAAAAGACGAAAAATTCCGAAAAAACAGGGATAAAATCGCATTTTCCCGGGAGAAAACATTGACAAAATTACTTACCTTAGTATATAATTTATCAATGAATTTTCGGAGGGCATTTCGGTAAGCCCTCCCTTTTCCTTGTAATATCAAGGAAAATCCCTATTTTTGAAAAATTGGATAAAACCCGCAAGGAGATGAAATAAGAAATGGCAGAAGCAAAAAAAGTAGTCATGACCTATGACGGTCTGAAAAAAATGGAACAGGAACTGGAAAACCTGAAAACCGTACGCAGAAAAGAAGTAGCAGAAAAGATCAAAGAAGCAAGAGGACAGGGCGACTTGTCTGAAAACGCCGAATATGACGCTGCGAAAGAAGAACAGGGCGAAATCGAAAGCCGTATCGTACAGCTGGAAAACCTGCTGCGCAACGCGGAAGTCATCGACGAAGACGTACTGAAAATGGACGTAGTCAACCTGGGCTCCAAAGTAACAGTACTGGACGTGGAATTTGACGAAGAAATGGAATATACCATCGTTGGTTCCACAGAAGCAGACCCTATGAACGGCAGAATCTCTAACGAATCCCCTCTGGGCATGGCGCTGCTGGGTCAGAAGGTTGGCGCAACCGTTATGGCAGACACACCCGACGGCGAAGTGGCATTTAAGATTCTGAACATCCAGAAATAATTTTATTTTTGCATAAGAGAACACGGAAACGGAGGAAAACAAAGTGGCAGAACAGAACAACCAGCCTGCACAGGAAATGACACAGCAGGAACTGAGCGAACAGATTAAAATCAGACGGGAAAAACTGGCACAGCTTCAGGCTGAAGGCAAAGACCCCTTTGAAATTACAAAATGCGAAGTAACACATCACAGCGATGAAATCAAAGATAACTTCGAAGAACTGGAAGAAAAAGACGTTGCTATCGCCGGCAGACTTATGAGCAAACGTATCATGGGTAAAGCGTCTTTCTGCAACATCCAGGACAGAAACGGCAACATCCAGTCTTATGTAAGCCGTAACGACATCGGCGACGAAGCTTATGCCGCATTCAAAAAATTCGACATCGGCGACCTGATCAGCATCAAAGGCTTCGTATTCAAAACAAAAACAGGGGAAGTTTCCGTACACGCAAAAGAAGTAACACTGCTGTCTAAGAGCTTGCAGGTACTGCCCGAAAAATTCCACGGTCTGAAAGACCAGGAACTGCGTTACCGTCAGAGATATCTGGATCTGATCGTAAACCCCGAAGTGCGTGACACATTCATCAAACGTTCCCGCATCATCACAGAAATCCGTAAATTCCTGGACGGCAAGGGCTTCCTGGAAGTGGAAACACCTGTATTGCAGACCATTCCCGGCGGCGCTTCCGCAAGACCTTTCATCACACACCATAATACACTGGATATCGACATGTACTGCCGTATCGCTCTGGAACTGCCTCTGAAACGTCTGATCGTTGGCGGTTTTGAACGTGTGTATGAA
>ERZ506874.525-NODE-525-length-10907-cov-7.38279_pt1 | contig 10907 bp, 7 predicted proteins | sample MGYA00512908_ERZ506874 | MGnify/ENA metagenome assembly ERZ506874 | reverse complement strand
AAGCCAAAATTCCATTGCCGCAGGCAATCTGGAATGAATTTTGGCTACGTTACTGAGAACGGAGTGAGCAGTAACAAAAAAATCTTATATATGCTACAAATCAACCCTTGCCATATGTCAGATTTTGGCGTATTATTAATAGAGGTTTATTATTTGCGAGGAGGAAAACCATGTATAAGATTTTAAAAGCTGAAACACTGGCAGCTAAGATCCATCTTATGGTTGTACACGCACCGCGTGTTGCAAGCCATTGTCAGCCAGGACAATTTATTATCGTTAAGTTAGATGAGAAGGGTGAGAGAATCCCTCTTACTATCTGTGATTATGATCGTGAAGAGGGTACGGTCACAATCGTATTCCAGGAGATTGGTGTATCTACCATCAAGATGGCAGAATTAAAAGCAGGAGATGCATTCCGCGATTTCGTAGGACCTCTTGGATGTCCTTCTGAATTTGTTGAGGAAGATATCGAAGAATTAAAGAAAAAGAAAATGGTATTTGTTGCCGGCGGTGTTGGTACAGCCCCTGTTTACCCACAGGTAAAATGGCTCCATGAACATGGAATCACAGCAGATGTTATTCTTGGTGCAAAAACTAAGGATATGGTTATCCTTGAGAAAGAACTGGGAGAAGTTTCCAATCTTTATGTTACTACAGATGACGGTTCCTATGGCCGTGCAGGTATGGTTACCAAGACTCTTGAGGATCTGGTAACAAACGAAGGCAAACATTACGATGTCTGCGTAGCGATCGGACCGATGATCATGATGAAATTTGTCTGTCTTCTTACCAAGAAGCTTGGCATTCATACAATTGTCAGCATGAACCCGATCATGGTTGACGGAACAGGTATGTGTGGCGCATGCCGTCTTCAGGTTGGCGATGAGATTAAGTTTGCATGTGTAGACGGACCGGAATTCGATGGACATCTCGTTGATTTCGACCAGGCTATGAAGAGAAGCCAGATGTATAAGACTGAAGAGGGACGTGCATTACTGAAACTTCAGGAAGGTGATACCCATCATGGCGGATGTGGACATTGTGGAGGTGACAAGTAATGGCAGATGCAAAGATGTTAAAGAAAGTTCCTGTAAGAGAACAGGATCCAAAGGTGCGTGCAACAAACTTTGAAGAAGTTTGTCTTGGATACAATCAGGAAGAAGCAATGGAAGAAGCACAGAGATGTTTAGGCTGTAAGAAACCGAAATGTGTGGAAGGCTGTCCTGTATCTATTAATATTCCTGGATTTATTGAAGAGATCAAAGGGGGAAAGATCGAAGAGGCATACAAAGTGATCGGATTATCCTCCGCACTTCCGGCTATCTGTGGACGTGTATGTCCTCAGGAATCCCAGTGTGAGGGTAAATGTATCCGCGGAGTCAAAGGCGAAGCTGTTTCTATCGGTAAGCTGGAGAGATTTGTTGCTGACTATGCTCTGGAACATGATATCAAACCTGTTGGAGCAGAAGTTAAGAACGGACATAAAGTTGCAGTGATCGGTTCCGGTCCTTCCGGACTTACCTGTGCAGGTGATCTTGCAAAAGCTGGTTATGATGTAACTGTATTTGAAGCTCTTCATGAACTTGGCGGTGTTCTTGTTTACGGTATTCCGGAGTTCCGTCTTCCGAAACAGAAAGTTGTTAAGAAAGAAATTGAAAAAGTTAAAGAATTAGGTGTTAAATTCGAGACTAATGTTGTTATCGGTAAATCCACAACAATCGATCAGCTGATCGAGGACGAAGGATTTGAAGCTGTATTTATCGGATCAGGTGCCGGACTTCCAATGTTCATGGGTATCCCGGGTGAGAATGCAAGCGGTGTATTCTCTGCCAACGAATATCTTACAAGAAGCAACCTGATGAAAGCTTTTGATGATTCTTATGATACACCGATCGCAGCAGGAAAGAAAGTAGCAGTTGTAGGCGGTGGTAATGTTGCTATGGATGCTGCCAGAACAGCTTTAAGACTTGGTGCTGAAGTACATATCGTATACAGAAGAAGTGAAGCAGAGCTTCCTGCACGAGCAGAGGAAGTTCATCACGCAAAAGAAGAGGGAATCATCTTTGATCTTCTTACTAACCCGAAGGAAATCCTTGTAGATGAGAACGGTCATGTAAAAGGTATGAAGGTTGTCAAGATGGAACTTGGTGAGCCGGATGCTTCCGGAAGACGTCGTCCGGTTGAAATTCCGGGATCTGAATATGACATGGATGTAGATACAGTTATCATGTCTCTTGGTACTTCCCCGAACCCTCTTATTTCTTCTACAACAAAAGGTCTTGAAATCAATAAGAGAAGATGTATCATTGCTGAAGAAGAAACAGGTAAGACATCTAAAGACGGTGTATATGCCGGCGGTGATGCTGTTACAGGTGCAGCTACTGTTATCCTTGCCATGGGTGCAGGTAAAGCTGGTGCCAAAGGTATCGATGAATATCTTAAAAATAAATAATGTAAATGGTACTTGACAGATTTTGACGTCTGTGGCATGATTACTAGTGTTGATAATCATGAAAAGCTTAGAAGGTGTTTACAGGGATTTATTTTCCGTCAGAGAGAGGAAGCCATCGGCTGGAAGCTGCCTCAGGTTCAGATATTTCCTGAATTTCCCACCGGAGCCGCATTTCTGAATGACAGTATTTACTGAGTAGGAAATGACGTTACTGCGCGTTAAGCAGACCGAGAGCCTGTAGAAAATGCAGGAAGCAGGGTGGTACCGCGGATATTTTACTCCGTCCCTTTAGTGGGACGGAGTTTTTTGTTTGCCAATTCTGCTATTATAACATGAATTGCGAGAACTGCTTTTGCAACGGAGCGATTTGTGGCTATCAAGTCAGAGTCAGATTTTACGTTACTGTTCATTCTGTTCTCAGTAACGATTTTTCTTCTCTGACATTATGACATAAAGGAGAAAGAGAACATGGATATGAAAGAAAGACTTCAGGAACTGGCTGAAGCAGCCGGAAAACGGATCAGTGAATCCGAAGGTCTGGAAAAACTGAACGAAGTACGTGTGGCATACCTTGGTAAAAAAGGTGAATTGACTGCAATTTTAAAGAGTATGAAAGATGTTGCACCGGAAGAGCGCCCGAAGGTTGGACAGCTTGTAAACGAAACAAGAAGCAAGATAGAAGCACTTCTTGATGAATCTAAACAGAAACTGGAAGAAGCAGCACGTGAAGAGAAGATGAAACAGGAAGTGATTGACGTGACTTTACCTGCAAAGAAAGCTAAAATCGGTCACCGTCACCCGAACACCATCGCCCTGGAAGAAGTAGAACGTATCTTTATTGGTATGGGTTATGAAGTAGTAGAGGGACCGGAGGTAGAGTATGCGGATTACAACTTTACTAAACTGAATATTCCGGAAAATCATCCGGCACGTGATGAACAGGATACTTTCTTTATCAACGATTCTATCCTTCTTCGTTCCCAGACTTCACCGGTTCAGGCACGTACTATGGAGAAAGGAAAGCTGCCGATCCGTATGATTGCACCTGGTCGTGTATTCCGTTCAGATGAAGTAGATGCAACACATTCTCCTTCTTTCCATCAGATCGAAGGTCTTGTTATTGACAAGAACATCACTTTTGCAGATCTTAAGGGAACTTTGCAGGAGTTTGCACAGGAATTATTCGGACCTGAGACAAAAACTAAGTTCAGACCACATCACTTCCCGTTCACAGAGCCAAGCGCAGAGGTGGATGTATCCTGTTTCAAGTGTGGTGGTAAAGGCTGCCGTTTCTGTAAAGGTTCCGGCTGGATTGAAATCCTTGGCTGCGGTATGGTTCATCCGAATGTATTAAGCATGTGCGGAATTGATCCGGAAGAATACACAGGATTCGCATTTGGCGTAGGTCTTGAACGTATTGCACTTCTGAAATATGAGATTGATGACATGAGACTGCTCTATGAGAATGATATCCGTTTCCTGAAACAGTTCTGATGAAATGACTGTCTGAAACAACAGAGCTATGCAGCCAAAAGGAAATTTCTGTCTGGGAAAGCTGCTATAAGTCTGAGCTATAATATAGAAAGAGGATTAACAAAATGAATACTTCATTATCTTGGATTAAAATGTATGTGCCGGATCTTGATGTGACAGCACAGGAATATACAGATGCCATGACACTGACAGGAACAAAAGTGGAAGGCTTTGAAAAACTGGACGCAGATCTGGATAAGATCGTGATCGGTCAGATTGAAAAAATTGAGAAACATCCGGATGCAGATAAACTGATCATCTGCCAGGTGAATATCGGAACAGAGACTGTACAGATTGTTACAGGCGCTCCTAATGTAAAAGAGGGAGATAAGGTTCCTGTTGTTCTTGACGGCGGACGTGTTGCCGGTGGACATGACGGAAAGAAAACACCGGGTGGAATTGAAATCAAAAAAGGAAAACTTCGCGGAATCGATTCCTATGGTATGATGTGTTCCATCGAAGAGCTGGGAAGCACAAGAGAAATGTATCCGGAAGCACCGGAATACGGAATCTATATTTTCCCTGAAGACGCTGTTGTAGGCGAGAGTGCGATCAAGGCACTGGGCCTGGATGATGTTGTCTTTGAATATGAAATCACATCCAATCGTGTTGACTGCTACGGCGTACTGGGAATTGCAAGAGAAGTGGCAGCTACGTTTAATGAGAAATTCTGTCCTCCTGTTGTAGAGTGTAAGGGAAATGATGAAAAAGCTTCTGACTATGTAAAAGTAACGGTAGAAGATCCGAAACTTTGTCCACGTTACTGCGCAAGAGTCGTAAAGAATGTTAAGATCGGACCATCTCCGAAATGGATGCAGAGATGTCTGGCTTCCAATGGAATCCGTCCGATCAATAATCTGGTAGATATTACAAACTATGTAATGGAAGAATTTGGTCAGCCAATGCACGCATATGATCTGGACAGGATTGCAGGAAAAGAAATTGTTGTACGTCGTGCAGAGAATGATGAGAAATTTGTAACGCTGGATGGACAGGAACGTACCATGGATGATCAGGTACTGATGATTTGTGACGGTGAGAAAGCAGTTGGTATTGCCGGTATCATGGGTGGAGAGAATTCTATGATCACAGACGATGTAAAAACTGTTCTTTTCGAGGCTGCATGTTTTGATGGAACAAATATCCGCCTTTCTTCCAAGAGAATCGGTCTGAGAACAGATGCTTCCGGTAAATTCGAAAAAGGTCTTGACCCGAACAATGCGCAGGCAGCTATCGACAGAGCATGCCAGCTGATGGAGGAACTTGGGGCAGGTGAAGTCGTAGGTGGAATGGTAGATATCTGCAATGAAGTAAGAGAACCATCCAGAGTTCCTTTCAAACCGGAGAAGATTAATGCTCTTCTTGGAACTGACCTGACACCGGAAGAAATGCTTGCTTATCTGGCAAAAGTAGAACTGACCTATGACGAAAAAACAAATGAGATCGTAGCTCCTACTTTCCGTCAGGATATCCATTATGTAGCTGATGTTGCAGAAGAAGTTGCAAGATTTTTCGGATATGATAAGATTCCGACTACTCTGCCTACAGGTGAAGCTACAACAGGTAAGCTTCCGTTTAAACTTCGTATTGAAGCAGTGGCACGTGATATTGCGGAATATTGTGGTTTCTCTGAAGGAATGACCTATTCTTTCGAAAGTCCGAAGGTATTTGATAAATTAAGACTTCCGGCTGACAGTAAGCTCCGTCAGGGAATCGTGATCAGCAATCCTCTGGGAGAAGACTACAGTGTCATGAGAACAACGACTTTAAACGGTATGCTCAGTTCTCTGGCCACGAACTATAACAGAAGAAATAAAGATGTACGTCTCTATGAACTTGGTAATGTATATCGTCCGAATGCACTTCCTCTTACAGAACTTCCGGATGAGCGTATGCACTTTACACTTGGTATGTATGGAAACGGCGATTTCTTTGACATGAAAGGTGTATGTGAAGAGTTCTTTGAGAAAGTAGGAATGAGAGATAAAGTAGATTATGATCCAAACAGCGGAAAGACTTACCTTCATCCCGGAAGACAGGCAAATATGGTTTATGATGGTAAGGTTGTAGGCTATCTGGGAGAGGTTCATCCTCTGGTTGCAGATACTTATGGAATCGGTGATAAGGCATATGTGGCAGTGATTGATATCCTTACGGTTCTTGAATTTGCAAGCTTCAACCATAAATACACAGGAATTGCAAAATATCCTGCAGTAACCCGCGATTTAAGTATGGTTGTTCCGAAAACCGTTCTTGCAGGACAGATTGAACATATTCTGACTCAGAGAGGCGGAAAGATTCTGGAGAGTTATCAGTTATTTGACATTTATGAAGGAAACCAGATTAAAGGAGGATATAAATCCATGGCTTATTCTCTGGTATTCCGTCACCATGACAAGACTCTGGAAGAGAGCGAGATTACAGCTGCAATGAAGAAAATCCTGAATGGTCTGACAGACCTTGGAATTGAGTTGAGAAGTTAATGCTGATTTATGTATTAAGACATGGGATAACTCAGTGGAATAAACTGAAAAAAGTGCAGGGGGCAATGGATATTCCCCTTGCACCGGAAGGAATTGAACTGGCGAAAAGAACAGGAGAAGCATTAAAAGATGTTCCGTTTGATATCTGTTTTACCAGTCCTCTGGCAAGAGCGAGACAGACAGCACATTATGTGCTGGGAAACAGGCAGATTCCCGTTATTGAGGATAAAAGAATCCAGGAAATTGATTTCGGAGTTCTTGAAGGAAGCCGGTTTAAGGATGAACAAGGAAAGATCATCAGTCATGAAATGGAAATTTTCTTTGAAGAGCCACAGAAATTTGAACGCCCTCAAAACGGCGAAAACATTTCTGATATCCTGAAACGCACCAGAGAATTCTGGGTGGAGAAAACGACAGATCCTGCTCTGGCAGACAAAACAATTCTTGTTTCTTCTCATGGATGTGCAGTTCGTGCACTGCTTCAGAACGTCTATCAGGATCCGGAACATTTCTGGCATGGATGTGTGCCTCCAAACTGCAGTATCAATCTACTTGAAGTAAAAGATGGAAAAGCCAGATTTCTGGAAGAAGATAAAGTTTATTCTGAAATATAACAATTCTGTAAAATAATCCGGTGGAAAACTGTGCTTTGAGTACAGCTTTTCTGCCGGACTTTTAATATATTTTGTTACTGTTTACACACCACTATCCCGAGACATACAAGCCAAAATTCCATTGCCGCAGGCAATCTGGAATGAATTTTGGCTACGTTACTGTGAACAGTAACTATATTTTTACTTGTGACAGATATGACGTTGTGATATGATATACGAAAAAGGAAATTGTCTGTAATTTTGTGCAGAATCTGCAAATAATCACAGGAGGTGTATTATGGGCAAAAAAATTATGAATACGGTTCTTTTTCTGGTGGTGCTTGGCGGATGTGTTGCCATGACGCTGCTGACCGGGAATGGTTCATCAGGCACGATGATTTATAACTTTGCATTCCTCGCTGTTATGGCTGTGATCTATCTGGCCGGACTGTTTGGCGGTATGTTTCGGGTAGACAGCATTGGAGAGGCTCTTGCAAGAGGAACGCAGGAGCTTTCCAGTATATTCAAAATACCCGGAAAAGCCAAAAGCGAAGATCTTTCCTGCCTGAAGGGGATGTTTGAACATAAATATCTGGATGACAGAATGGACAGCTTTGTAGATGCCATGGAGAAAAACCAGGAAGGAATCGGAGATGTTGAAGATTACATAAATGAGGACGAGATTGATCTTCATGTACATAAGAAGATTCTGGAAATGGCACCGGATATTTTTACCAGCCTTGGTATTCTTGGTACTTTTATTGGTCTGGTATGGGGGCTTAAGAGTTTTGAGCCATCCAGCTATGAGACAATGACTACCTCTGTATCTGCCCTGGTAGATGGTATCAAAGTAGCATTCCTTACTTCTATCTATGGAATTGCATTTGCACTGATCTACAGTTCCGGAATGAAAAGCGTTTATTCCGGAATGGATGCGAAGCTTCAGGGATTTCTGGAGAGATTTCATCTTTATGTACTTCCGGCGGCTGAGAGCGAGTCAAGAAACCTGATGCTTGCAAGTCAGAAGGTTCAGACAAAAGCCATGAAACAGATGGCAGAGCAGCTTACCTCACAGATGGCAGAGAGTTTTGAGAAAGCAATCAATCCTACTTTCCAGAAGATGACAGAATCTCTGGAGATTCTGACAGAATCTGTAACAAAATGTCAGGAGGATGTGGTTCAGGATATCCTGCGTACTTTTTTGCGGGAGATGAACGGTTCATTTAAAATGCAGTTCACAGATTTCAATGAAGCTCTTGTACAGCTGAAGGAAGCGCAGAAAGAAAATATTGATTATACTACAAGGCTCTATCAGACGATGAGTAATCAGCTGAATACCTCATATGCAAAACAGAGTGAAGCTATGAAAGACCTTGTAAATGAACTGGGACAGGTTCAGGGCCGTTATATGTCTACGGCAACAAGAATCACACAGGATAATCAGGAAATCCAGAAGCTTCAGCAGCAGGATTATCAGCGCATTGCGGATTATCTGCATGAATCCGAGAAATCTTCTGCCAAATTCTGGGTTGCCTGCAATCAGACAATGCAGAAATATGTGGAAGCTGCCGCGCAGGGAATGGAAAAGGTTTCGGCTGCAAATCAGGCAGGAAAAGATGTGCTTGAGGCTAACCGTAAACTGGTAGAACAGTTGGATGTAAAGATGAAAGACTTTGTATCTTATCAGAAGATGACTTACGAGACAATGGAAGAGGTACGCAGACTCTTTGCAGATATTTCTGTTCAGAAAGAAGACAACAATATTTATCTCTCAGGCGGAAAATCAGCTCAGAGTGCGGCACAGAAAGAATCTGTGGAGGAAGTACGCAAACTTCTGGAGGAACAGAGCGAGCGTCAGGAAGCACTTCTGGAGGAGATGAACAAAAATATGAAGAATATTTCCAAAAACCAGAAAGGTAAATTCAGCTTATTCAAATAAGAAAAGGAGAGAAATATGCGCAAAAGAAAGAAATCAGAAGAGGGCGGATTTAATGTCTGGCGGTCTTATTCTGATATGATGGCCGGTGTGCTGCTCCTTTTTATACTGATTATGTGTGTGACTCTTTTTCAGGCTCAGAAAAGTTATAATGAGAGTATTAAGGAGAGAGATGACAAGATAGCTCTTCAGGAGCAGTATACAGCGGAAATTCTGGCACAGCAGAGTGAGCTGGACGAGAAAAACAGCAAGCTGAGTTCCCAGGATGAACAGCTTGACAAGCAGAAAAAGCTTCTTGCAGAACTGGCAGCACAGTTAAAGGAACAGCAGGCCAGCCTCGATGAAAAAACATCTCTTCTTGCAACACAGCAAAAGAAAATTGATAATATCATCGGTGTCAAGGCAGATGTTATTGAAGCATTGCAGAAGGAGTTTTCCAAAAACAATGTAAGTGTTGATATTGATGCTCAGACAGGTGCTCTTACCCTCAATGCAAATGTATTATTTGACTATGATAAGTCAGAACTGACAGATGAGGGCAAACAGGAACTTGCAGATATCCTTCCGATTTACTGTAAGGTGCTTCTTCAGAAAGATTATAAGAAGTATCTGGCTGAGATCATCATTGACGGTTATACAGACACAGACGGAGACTATGATTACAATCTGGAGCTTTCTCAGAAACGTTCTCTCGCAGTTGCACAGTATCTGACGGAAATCAGGGAGAACTTCCTGAGTTCTGATGAGATTTCAGAACTTCAGAATTATCTGACCGTAAATGGTCATGGTTCAGCCAATCCGGTTCTGGATTCCGATGGGAATGTAGATAAGGATGCATCCAGACGAGTGGAAGTAAAGTTTCGTCTGAAAGATGATGAGATGATAAATGAACTTAATCAGATTATGAATACAGATAAAACTTCTGATTCTGAAAAATCCGGCAGCAATTAAACTGCCGGATTTTTCAATCCCAGAGTGTGTTTGAAAAATGCTTTGATGCAGATGCTTTTTCTTACAATTCACGAAAGATAACGAGTAATTTTACCAATAACAGTTCACATTTCCGAGAGAAAATGTGGTATGATAAAACAGTACACAGTTTCCTGTAATGGTGATGATGCGCTGTACCCTACATAAGAAAAAAGAAAGAGGAATTATCATGTCTTTGAAAATTGGAAGAAACGATCCATGCTGGTGTGGAAGCGGAAAAAAATATAAAAAATGCCATGAGGCATTTGATGAAAAAATGGAAATAATGAAGCAGAAAGGATATGCAGTGATCGATCATGATCTGATCAAAACACCCGAACAGATCGCGAAAATAAAAGAAAGCTGCAAAATCAATATCGCAGTTCTTGATTATGTGGAAGAGCATATTAAACCAGGTGTATCCACTGAAGAGATTGACAGATGGGTACATGAAGAGACTGTACGGCATGGGGGAATCCCGGCACCGTTAAATTACGAAGGATTTCCAAAGAGCGTGTGTACTTCTGTAAATGAAGTGGTATGCCATGGAATCCCGGATGAAGAGCAGATTCTGAAAGAGGGAGATATTATCAATGTTGATGTATCTACAATATATAATGGTTATTATTCTGACTCGTCCAGAATGTTCTGCATCGGTAAAGTGAGTCCGGAGAAAGAAAAACTTGTCAAGGTCACAAAAGAATGTGTTGAGATTGGTATTTCTCAGGTGAAACCATGGACTCCGATCGGAAATATGGGAAGTGCAGTTCATAAACATGCAGTAGAAAACGGATATTCTGTAGTCAGAGAAATCGGTGGACATGGTGTGGGAGTTGAGTTCCATGAAGATCCATGGGTAAGCTTTGTTTCTGAAGAGAATACAGGTGTCCTGATGGTTCCGGGTATGATGTTTACCATAGAGCCGATGGTAAATATGGGAA
>ERZ506874.516-NODE-516-length-11026-cov-4.95278_pt1 | contig 11026 bp, 8 predicted proteins | sample MGYA00512908_ERZ506874 | MGnify/ENA metagenome assembly ERZ506874 | reverse complement strand
GAGTTCAGACGTGTGCTCTTCCGATCCCTTCACGCGCTTCCGGAGACTTGTCAATGCCAGCAAGGATGTCTTCCTCACAGGTTTTCCCCATGTCGATACGCTGCTGCAATACTTGCCAAGCGCGCCCACATTCGCCTTTACGCCGCTTATTTTCAAGTTCTTTCGTTTTTTCGGCTATTTTTTCATCTATTTGAACTTTCTCTTTTTCGAATTTCGCCCGCTGCTTGTCAAGCCGGGCAGACAGTGAATCCATTTGGTTCATGAAAGCTTCGAATTCCGCTGATGTCATTCCACTTCTCTTTTCTTCGCACATAAAATTGTCGTACCGAGGTCATCGTCCGTTTCGCAATGCAAGTCATAACGATGCGGTTGGAAGGACATGACGATTATCTTCCATCGGACGATCCACCGGATGCCCCGGCAAACGCTACGTCATTCGACGTACTGCCAGTTCCACCGTTCGACGTGCCTCCGCCAAAAACGCTCAGCATGCCCTCTGTTTTTACGGAAAGCCGTTACATAACCATGAGGCATACACACAATCCGTTAAGGGCTTCATACAGATTGTTAAGATATTCCACGATATCGGATGCCCATTGAATCGCCTGGGTGACTTCCGCAGCGACAGTGACCGTAGCGAGCACCGGACCGGCTCCAGGAATAATCAGCTCACCCGCAATAAGCTTCAACAGCGAAATGATTTCACTCAACGTGTCGAATATCAGATTCAATGTTTTTTCCGCATTGTCCGCCAAAGCGTTCAACGCCTGGGCCATTTCCGAACATGGCTCCGGAGCTTCCACAAGCGCGTCGGCCACCGCCTCATTGCGAACAACATATATGTCCGCGGCCTGCCCAGACCACACTGTCCCGTCGAGACTATTGGAAATTTCCAATAACGCCGTCTGCACTTCAGGCAGTGTTTCAGCCAGCGACTGCCATTTTCCCGCAGTATCGCGAAGCTCATCCCAATCGCCGAAGAATGGTTTCCTGACCCACTCATCTATAGGACTGACACCAAACAATGCCTTGCAAATGAAGTCAACACCTGAGATGGCAATGCGAAGCGTAGTAATCTTGCTATCCAGCGTTTTCGCCAAATCATGCGCACTTTGACGAGTCAAATCCCCTTCCAAAGATTCTGTGAACCTTTTTGACGCATCCTCGAACTTCTGGCTTTTCCTTCCGATGTCTTTCTTATCAAGTCCTGTTTTTTCCAGGATTCTCCCAACCACTTTGTCGGCTGACGTGTAGCCAAATTTCTGCCCGGAAAGGAGGGCTGAGGCAGCCTTTCCCACTTTCCTACTGTCATAGGCCTCGCCGACTTTTTGATAAAACTTCAAGTCGCGTTTAATGTCGCTTAAATCGTCTGGAACATCGATGGTAATCGGGCCGAAATGCAAGTCGTTGGCAGAGCCATCATCTTCTTTTGCAGCCATACTCTTCCCCTTGTGTATAGTTTGAATGTGATATTTACCCGGTTACGGCCGGATATGCTTTGCACAGCATCCTGTTTTATTGAATCGTCGTGCGTTCAGGTAGCTGAATGGTTTCTCTGTCTTCGTACAAGGCACGAAGCTCATCCGCCGTTCTTCCCAGAGGATCTTTAGCTGCGATGCTTCGCCAGGCTTCATCCTCGGCTTGCTTACGCATGGCTTCCCTTGCCGCTTCGGAATCTCCGACGCGGACGGCGACATCGTAATCGCCGTCATTGTCGTAGTCGAGGGCAACGTACCGCGAATCTTCATCCTCATATACGCTGAAACGGGCATTCGCGCCTGAATCGGAGTTCATGGACACGTCGTCCACGCCATCGTTGTCCACATCCAGATCAAACGAAGCGGATCCTGTTTTGCTTGCATCAGAAGGCATCGGAATGGTGGAATTGTCACGCTTTGTCAGAGTAACGGAACCATCCGCCCCAATCACGGCATGCGTATTGCCATCAGTGAGATTCAGAGAGTAGTCGTCTTTGGCGTTTCCATCCACATCCAATCCAATCGTGGTTGGTCTTGTTGGAAGTGGAACCTCATTGAAAATCGGATAAGTGTTCGATTCCGCCGCATCACGCGCACCATCAGATGTTGTTTTTTTCTGATCATGGCCGAATTCTTGCGATCCCGACGCCATTGCACCAGAACCTGTCGCAGATGATGCCGGACTTCCTGCCGCTTCGGAACCACCGTCGGATCGACCATTAAACTGATCCACTGGCTGATATTGCTTGCTTTGCAAGGAATCAGCTCTTGAGCCACCACCATTGCCAAAGCTGCCGCCATAGCCGGAATTGCCGCCTATTCCGCCATTTCCCTCGGACCGTGCGTTATGAGGATCCGAGGAATCCAACTTGTCATCCACCTGCTGAAGCAGTTGCAGAATCTTCTTCAGCGCTTCAAGTATCTCCTCTTCAGTGGTGGTGGAATCTTCTACGGTCCCCTGTATGGCCGAAGCAATCAATTTCAGCATTGCTTCAACGTTGGCCAAGTATTCTTGCGTAGACTGCTTCGCCGCTTCATACGCCGGTTCCAGGCATTTGAGAATCAGCCCGAAATTCGGGGTTCCCGCAGACACAAACTGCGCTTTTGCCATAGCGAACTGTTGTGCGGCCTGTTCATAGTTTTTCGCCGACGTTTCCAGATCGGACGGGTCAACGCATATGCATGAGGAAGACACTGCCTTCGCTCCTTTCCTGTTCAACAAGAGAACGTTTTGTTCAACGACGTGCGGTCATGCGCATAGCGCATTCCGCCCATGCCTCATTCACCGGGACGCCTGCGGTGACCTGCCATGGCCGCCAACGGCTTGGGCTGGAATTCTTCTTCCTCTTCAATGGTCGGAGCAATGTAGCCCAAGGAGTTGCGCCTCTTATCCTTGCTCTGAGACGCACCGCCACGCCCCATACCCATCATTCCCGGAGTGTTTGCACGAGATGACGCCGCAGCTTCGGCACGCGCAATTTCTCCCTTGCGCAATCCCGCAGCCATACCGGTTGCACCTTTGATCGACGAGGATGCAATGGACGCCTTGACCGGATTGTTCGCATAATACGAACCGACGCCGGAGCCAGAAACCGCTGCCATGGAAGCTTCAGACAGTGCTCCGGAACTTGAACCAGCTCCACCTGCGAGCTTGGATACGGCTAACGCTCCACCGGCACCGATGCCAGCGCCAGCGCCAGCCGCCACCGCAGTACGCCCGATTCCGGAACCCGATCCCGCAGAGCCTCCGGACATGCCGCCATGGGCGGAACCGGAACCGTTATAGCTCATATCGCTATCCACGGCCATGTGGTTCCGATACACGTAGCGGCCTGTCGCCGGATCGTATACGTATAGGTTACGGTCAAGCCAACGTCCGCTTGCCGGATCATACACGTATTTGCTTGTGTCGATCCATTCACCGGTGTTCGGGTCAAACACCCGACCATTATGGCTATTGTTATTGTCACCGCCCGTATCGGCAGCGTCCGTAGGGTTGTTACGTGGAGGAAGAGGCGGCGTAGGGCTCACGTTGAGCCGGGAGATTGAGGCCGAACCTGATTTGGGGGTATTGGAGAATTTCGATGATGCGACAGCCGCACCGCCAGCGGCCGCGAGACCAGCGCCACCTGCTACAGCAGCTGAGATTCCAGTGTCGCCAAACGAGGGGGGATACACACCATCGTTTTCCGAAGAATTGTTTTCACCATCCTGTGCTGGCCACAGGCCGTTGATATCGACAACGGGAGCAGACGGTAAATCATTTCTAGGACACTTCTGCTTACATTCTGACTTAATTCGCTGGTATTCCTTCTTTGCAGTCTCCTCTCGTTTATCGGCAAGCATGTTTGAGATCAGGCTGACGCCGGCATTTCCAATTATCCCGGTTAATGTTCCTAATCCGGGAACGACAATATTCAATGGCGTTTCAGCCGCTTTAATAGCTTGTTCAATATCACTGGTCAACCTAGTGCCGGGCAGCTCCACATTCCTCGCATCGTCGATCGCCTGATTGTATGCGTCAACAGTCTTAAATAGTTTACGCAAGGCTGTTGGTATGTCCACATCCTCAATACCTTCGGAAATTCCTTGAGCGCATTCCAAAGCTACCTTTTGGGTTTCGCCCCCAAAAACATAACCTTCTTCAAGTTCCTTTTTCATGGTTTTGAGTTTCGCGGCGGCATCATCTATGACTCGTTCAAACCGTTTGAAATCGTCAAATTCCTCAATAGACCACTTGGCGGTATTGGCGATATCTGACAGTTTTTCCTCATATGTTTCCATAAATCTTCCTCTCGTGTCTTCTTACCCGCTATCGTTTATTGCCTAGGCGGCAATGGCGGTTGAGGAACGTGCTGACCGACCTGCCCGTTCCCAGCCTGCGTTGGAGGGTACGCGTATCCGGCCGGCGCACCGGCGTTCGGATACGAGCCAGTGACGGGAGCGGACCGCGCCGCGGGACCGCCATACGATGGCGCCACACCATACGAGACCGGCGGAACACCGGCCCCACCGACGGTTCCAACCGGCACGGCACGGCCCGCATCCCTCGCCCTCCGCATCCTGCGGACCAGCACCGCCGCCAGCACCACGCCAGCCAACACCAGCACACCGGCACCCGCCAGCACCACGGGAACCACCCACGACGGCACCACGGACGAACCCGAAGCATCCGACGCCATATCCCCGGCGACCTTCCCATCCTCCTCATCGGCCGTGGCCGTCGCGGAATACTTCATGCAATCGCTCCCGCCGTCCGCACGGCACGACTCCACCTTCTCCCACGCGGCCTGCTGACGCTGCAGCTCACGACCCACCAAGGACGCCTCGACCGTAGCCGAAATCCTCTCCCCGTTCGGAGAGAACACGTCGGTATCCGCTACTCCATTCCTCCCCAATGGGGATGGATACTCGTACATGCCCTTGGTCTCCTCATGCTCCCCGCTGGTCTTCACGGCCCATTCCAGGAGCGGGTTCACATCCGGGTACCGGGTCGGATCGACCGACAGCAACTTGCCTGGATCCACGATCCCGAAACCACGCTTGTGTTCCGGATCCAGTTTCGGCCCGCCCGACGCGTTGCCCTTCGTGTTGCGAATCAGGGACTGCAGGATCTGGTTGCCCGTCGCATCCGGCCACCGCTGCATCACGAGCGCGAGATACGCGCTCAGATTCGCCGCCGCGGTCGACGTGCCGCCGCCAGTCAAATCCATCTCACGCGAATCCGTGCTCCGGTAGGACGGCACGCCCACGCCCGGACTCAGCACCGAAACGTTCCCGTCCATCACATCCGACGACTCCTGCAGATTCCCCGCCGAATCCACCGCGTTCACCGTCACCACACCGGGGAAATAATCAGTCGTGCCCGGAGCGCCCACCAGATCATATAGGCCAGCCCAAGAGCCATTGGACCTACCTGAGACCATCACCACGCCATGGCGCAGCGCATACAACATATAGTCTCGGAAAATAGCATCACTGACATCCCCATACCCGAACGACATATTGATGATCCTCGCGCCGGAATCAACCGCATCACGAACACTCGGACCTATTGTCTGCACAGTGGATTCGTTATTCTGAGTTCTGCAGGCAAGAGGCATATTAAGCTCTCCCAGATTGCCCTTTGAGTCCGCGTCCAGCATATAGGCAATCACGGAAGCCCTAGAAGCGATGCCTTGGATACCGGAACCACCATCCCAGCCGCTACCGTTACCCGCAATCAGCGACACCATGTGAGTGCCATGCGTCATCATGTATCCACTAGACGAAAGGACCGTTGGATCATCCGTGGAAACCGGCTCGGAGGAAACGGAACCATCACCGGTTTCCAGATAGCAGGGCTGGCCGCCCTCGGTCACCAGCTTGTACGACACGTCCGCGCCCGCCAGCGCGGGATAGTCGGACACAATCTGATTATCAAGCACGGCGACCTTCACGCCCTTGCCGGTGATACCCGACGCCCATGCGTCGCGCACGCCCATACCATCGACACGCCAATCCACACCATCCGAAGCCACCGCCGACGGCACACACAACCCCACACAAGCCAACACCGCCGCCAACGCCGACAGCACACCGCGCACCTTTCGCACATGCGATGCACACAAATCTCGCGTCATCAATAACCCCTTCTCGTATGGAAATAACAAACGCAACACGTCACTTAATCAGCAAATTCAAAGAGTCTTCGGCGGTAGCGGAGGAATCGAAAGCACATTCACCACACTATCCACTAATGACAGCAGCGGCTCAAACGCCTCATCGCTCTCGTTCTTCTTAGAAGTCTCGTGTATGTCGGATGCTTTACCCTTTGTTTTTCCAACAACAGGTGCAGCCTCCTGAACTGTTACCTCAGCCTTATCGATAGAAGCCACCTGCTGTTCTTCGGCCTGTTCAAATATTTTCGCAGCGCTGCAAACGCGCTGCGAGAAACTACTCATGGCTTCGCCTATATTCGCTCCAGTTCCCTGTAGCAGCTGGGTATACGCGGAAGCGCTCCTCATGAATTCCTTGCCAAAAGCAGTATCGCGGCTATACGCTTCCTGGCCGCAACGCCCTGCAGATTCAGAAACCGACTCGCCATATGAATCCATGTCATTCGCTATCGCACGCGCATTGTCAACATCCGCTTTGATCTCAACTACCATACCCGATCCGCTCCTCGTCAACACCCATATTCCCAACCGGAAAGATTCCGTGTGCGCCCCACACCTTTCGTGGAACACACACGGAATCACACGACATCAGAAACGACCCGCCGAACGCGCGTCAGACTCCACGTACTGCTGTGCGATCTGTGAGGTGGCTTGGGAAATCTGGCCAAGAATCTGATTCATTTCCTGCAACTTGCCATCCCAATTGCGTTGCGCCTGATGATATGCCTCACGAGCGGAACCGTCCCACTGACCAATCAAAGCGCTCACCTGGCTATTGAGGTTTTCAAGCTCCTGAGCAATGCTCTTGGCATCGGCAGCGATATCGCTCGCCAAAACATCCACCTGCTCCGGACGAACCGAAAAAGAACTTACCATAATATGTTTTCTCCTTTAGCTTTCTAGTTCAATTCGATGATGTCAGCCAAGCAACGCCTGCAACTTGGACGTACGGGACTGGTTGTCTTCCTCATTCGCAGCCTGATCCTTGGCTGTACCCCGTAGGTTATCCGAAAGATCAATGAGAATATTGTTCAAGGACGTGGCCTTCTCCTGCCAACTGGACATCAGCGCGTTGAACGACACGGCCGCGTCACCACTCCAGAAAGAGCCCAGCTCCGCCATCTTCGCTTCGATATCTTTGATTCGGTTCTCGATACCCGAGCGCGCATTGTCGACCGCAGTGGCACCCTTCTCAATTGCCCCTTCTTCGGCTCTGATCTGTTCCGCCATCTTGTTTCCTTCCTTGGAGGCATTCTTTCTTAGGGAAGCCACAATGAGACACGACTCCCCCAAGGAATAACAATAACAGCAATAACAAATTCAGTAAAATTTAAATTCATTAAGTATCCAAAACCCGAGATGAACTCACGTCAATCGTTTGACGTTAACTTAAAAGTCACTTAGGCATAGCAATTTTACTGAAAATTAAGCAATTTTTTCAGAAACAAATGACAATCACTGCAAAAATGCAATCATTTTTCTCAATGCCTTATAGTTGTATTGTTTATAGACACGATACAGCGCCTTACGGCATTCTCTAAGGAAGAGCATGAACATCTCCCTGCCACCGCTCCCGCACGGAAGACAAAATACCCCATCTTCACCCCCCATCAATACGACAGATACACTCCAAATCACCGTCTCCTATAAAACGCGCACAATCGCGCTGCGGGTGAACGACGGCCCCATCATCGCCGATCTTCTACCAGACATAGCCCGACGACTCGGCATACTCGATCCGTCGATCGTGTACGGAGGGTACAGGCTGCTCACCAGCGACGGCGATCCACTCTCCCCCGCAAAGACTCTTCGCGAACAACACGTTCCAAACCACTCCACGCTCACGCTTGAGCCCGGAGCATCATCAGACACCGACATCATTTACGATGACGTCGTAGAGGCAGTAGGCGCCAGCGTACAGCACGTATACCGCCCTTGGACCAGCGACCACACCACATTCACGTCACTTGTCATCGGCCTCGGCATGCTTGTTATCAGCGCCGGATGGATCGCGCTTTTCCCCGCATCCATATGGGCATCGGTTCTCGCATTTGGATTCAGCGCAATACTTCTAGCGCTCACAGCCGCATTATGCGGCAAAAACCTGCTCGTGCAATCAACCGCAATCGGACTCATCGCCAGCATTTTTACTGCGATTGGCGGATATCAACTCGTCAACCTGCTCGCAGGCAAACAGCCACTGCATGCCCTGCCACTTCTTGGAGCGAGCCTGGGACTCGCCGCCGCAGGCATACTCATGAGTCTCGCCGCATCCAAAACACGCCCATACAGTTATATTCCCATTTTGATAGGTGCCATCTGCGCCATACCAAGCGTCCTCAGCACACTCATGCCGCAGCAGATGGGGCATATCTGGATCCTCACATCAGCCGTAACCGCACTCACCGCGAGCGCCCTGCCTTGGATGTGTCTGTCTTTTGCAAGAATCAGCGTAGACAGTCCGCATAGCGAATCGGAAATCTTCGCGCTTCCTAACGACATTGACTACCAAGACATCAAACGTAGATATATAGCAGGCTCGACCATGCTCTTCATCGGACGAATCTGCGTCGCCGCGCTGCTGCTCATAGCGGCACCGCTCCTCAACACGTTGGGCACGCCACTCGGGTCAGCATTATGCCTCGCCGCATTCCTCGGCATGCTGCTCGATTCCAGGCAGATCTATACGTTCCGCGAAATGTGCGTAACTGTAGGCGCCGCAGGCATAGGAATCATCGTGACCGGATCGCTCAGCGTGCAAACGCATCAGGAATTCAGCATTCCGCTGATTCTACTCATGCTCGCATGCACCTTCGCGACCATACTGTTCACCTATGTCTTACGCAAGCATACGCTATTCGCCACACGCGTGGCGGACGCCGCAGAAACCATATGCATCATGCTTATTTTGCCGCTCGCATACCTGGCAATCACGCTGTAAGGACGCTCATGGCCAACAAGAAAGACCTTGCCGAAGCTCAAAGCTACTCGCGCCGCAGACTTGTCACCGCTTTCAGCAGCGGCATTCCAGACGGCGTGGAACTCACTCCGAAGAAAAACCAGACTCCCGTAATAGTGGGTGTAGGGCTTACCGTCATAGCAATACTTGTCAGCCTTTTCTACGGCATGGTAAGTCCATCATTGCCAGACGGTTGGGAGAACAACAAGCTCATCGTCGCAAAAAACTCAGCGGCACGATATGTCAGTTCAAATGGAACGTTGCACCCCGTCATCAATGCCATCAGCGCACGACTGCTCATTCCGTCATCCGACTTCAAAGTGCTCACGGTAGCCGACGACCAGCTCAAAAACATTCCCATCGGTTCCACCATAGGCATCCTCGGCGCGCCAGATTCGCTACCGGAAGAAAACAATCTCATCGCAGGATCCATCAATAGCTGCGTCTCCGACAGCAACGTCACAACCACGCTCAGCAACGCTTCGTCTCAAGTCACAGACACGGCAACGGCAATTGTCGCCAATGTGGACGGCATCAGCTACCTCGTCAACGGAAGTCACCGATACCAGCTTCCTCAGGAAGCGACCTTACGAGACGCGTTCCTCAGAGCATTCGGCATTCCCGAAACCGCTTCCACCGACGCAACCACACAATGGATCAACCTGTTCGAGCAAGGAAGCCCGATCGAACAAATCTCGGTGGACGGAGCAGGCAACAGCATTACCGTCCACGGCGTTGAAGCGCTGGTCGGCAGCGTAGTCATGCAGCAAGGCGATGCCAAGAAAACCAAATATGTGGTTCGTTCCGATGGATCGCTTTCCCCACTCACCGATTTTACCTACGGCCTGTACATCACGGGAAAAACGGATGAATTCACACAGCCGAACGTTCTCAGCGCGGCCGACTTCCAATTCTTCTCAAACTCCACCGAATCCGCAATTCCGGAAGATTGGCCCTCCGAAGAGCTATCGGCAACATCCGGAAACGTCTCCGCGTGCGCAATCTACAATTTGGAAACGGCAGGAAGGAAAAAAGCCGACACCCATGTAAATTTAGCAGTCAAACAAAACAACTCAGCACATAGCGGCACATCCAAAACAAACCCGTCAAGCAATACCAGTTCAACAGTGAAGCTCAAAGGCGGCACCGGAGCATTACTGCAGGCCTCCATCGGCACATCCGACAAAGGCTACATTTTCGCCGTGGATTCCACAGGAACCGCGTATCCCATTGCGAATGCCAACAAAGAAACCCTCAAACGGCTTGGATACGCCAAAAACGACGTGCAAGCCATTCCCCGCGCATGGATAGACCTATTTAGCCAAGGCGTCGAACTATCAGCCCAAGCAGCAGGATCCGCTCCAGGAAGCAACCAATCCAGCGCATCGCAAACAAACGATGGCGGCAATGCGTCGTCATCAACCGCCGATACGACCACTGACGCAGCCACTAACGCAACGGATGATCCTGAAACAGGCGCCGCATCGGCAGACGCGCAAGCACAATGCCAAGCCGGCGTCGAAAACTACATCAATGACACTCCTTGGACCAACACGCTCTTCGACTTCGAAACACTGCACCGTCAATCCACGGGCAAAGGCGTAACCGTGGCGGTAGTCGACTCCGGGGTAGATGCGGATAATCCACATTTGGCAAACGCCGTAACACCTGGGGTAAGTCATATTTCAGGAGACGCCACCAACGGCATGACCGACATATACTCCCACGGAACCATCATCGCAGGAATCATCGCGGCGCGTGCAGTAGACGGGTCGTCCGTAGAAGGATTCGCCCCAGACGCGACCATACTGCCGATCCGCATATTCGAATCGCTCCACGAAGAAAACGGAAAGCAAACCGGCGGACCAAGCATGGAAGACGTCAGCAAAGCGGTAATCGAAGCCGTGGACCACCATGAGATCGGAAGAGCG
>ERZ506874.461-NODE-461-length-12032-cov-16.8297_pt1 | contig 12032 bp, 9 predicted proteins | sample MGYA00512908_ERZ506874 | MGnify/ENA metagenome assembly ERZ506874 | reverse complement strand
GCCGGACCTTCCGCTTTGGTGTAGTTGAGCTTACGCAGCAGATCCATCTCGCTCTGGGTGTTCCAGGCAATCCCTTTACCGCCATTACCGATTTTCTCCATCAGCGGGCCGATAGAGGTAAAGCGTTCGTAAGTCGCCGGATAATCGCGCTCTACGACCATAATGTGTGGCGCGGTTTTACCTGGGATCAGGTCGCACTCGCCTTTTTTCCAGTCTTTCACATCCAGCGGCTGCGCCAGTTCAGCGGCAGAGTCGTGCTGGATAGGCAGCGTGACGATGTCGGTTTCTTTACCCAGATGACCGACGCACACTTCGGAGAATTTCTTCGCGATGGCTTTGTAAATTTCCCAGTCGCTTTTCGCTTCCCAGGCCGGATCGACCGCCGCAGACAGCGGGTGAATAAACGGATGCATATCCGAAGTATTCATGTCGTCTTTTTCGTACCAGGTCGCCGTCGGCAAAATGATGTCGGAATAGAGACAGGTGCTCGACAGACGGAAGTCCAGCGTAACCACCAGATCCAGCTTGCCTTCCAGACCATTGTCCTGCCAGTCCACTTCTTCCGGCTTCACGCCGCCCTGTTGCCCCAGATCTTTACCCTGGATACCGTGCTCCGTCCCCAGCAGGTACTTGAGCATAAACTCATGACCTTTACCGGAAGAACCGAGCAGGTTAGAACGCCAGATGAACAGGTTGCGCGGGTGGTTTTTACCGTTTTCTGGTTGTTCTGCCGCAAAACGGATGGAACCCTCTTTCAGGGATTTCACCGTATAGTCCACCGGATTCATCCCGGCTTTTTCCGCTTCGCCAGCGATAGTCAGCGGGTTAGTGCCTAACTGCGGTGCAGACGGCAGCCAGCCCATGCGTTCCGCACGGACGTTAAAGTCGATCAAGTGTCCGGTATAGCGGGATTTGTCCGCCATCGGTGACAGCAACTCTTCCGCCGTGACGGTTTCATAACGCCACTGGCTGGAGTGGTTATAGAAATAAGAAGTGCTGTTCATGTGACGCGCCGGACGCTGCCAGTCAAGGGCAAACGCCAGCGGCTGCCAGCCGGTTTGCGGACGCAGTTTTTCCTGACCTACATAGTGCGCCCAGCCGCCCCCGCTCTGACCGACACAGCCGCAGAAAATCAGCATGTTGATCAGACCACGATAGTTCATATCGAGGTGATACCAGTGGTTCAGCCCCGCACCGACGATAATCATCGAACGACCGTGCGTTTTATCAGCGTTATCGGCAAATTCACGGGCGATGCGAATAATCTGGCTGCGAGAAACGCCGGTAATCTGCTCGGCCCAGGCCGGGGTATAAGCTTTCACATCGTCATAGCTGGTTGCACAGTTAACGTCGTTCAGGCCACGTTCCAGACCGTAGTTTGCCAGCGTCAGATCATAAACGGTGGTCACCAGGGCGGTGCTGCCATCAGCCAGTTGCAGGCGTTTCACCGGCAGTTTGTGCAGCAGCACGTTTTCCAGTTCCACTTTGTTGAAGTGTTCCGTGCCGTCGCCACCAAAGTACGGGAAGCCTACCTCAGCGATCTCATCCTGGCTACCCAGCAGGCTCAGTTGCAGCTCGGTTTCTTCGCCAGTTTTGCCGTCGCGCTGCTCAAGATTCCATTTGCCCTTCTCGCCCCAGCGGAAGCCAATAGAACCGTTCGGCGCAACCATTTCGCCATTGGTATTAAAGGCGACAGTTTTCCATTCCGGATTGTTTTCCTGGCCCAGCGCATCAACCAGATCAGCAGCGCGCAGCATACGACCTGCAGCGTAGTAACCGTCGCGTTCTTCCAGCATCACCAGCATCGGCATGTCGGTGTAGCGACGCACATAGTCGGTGAAATACTGGCTTGGGTTGTCGAGGTGGAATTCACGCAGCATTACGTGGCCCATCGCCAGCGCCATTGCCGCATCGGTGCCCTGTTTCGGTGCCAGCCACAGATCGCACAGTTTGGCGATTTCAGCGTAGTCTGGTGTGACGGCAACAGTTTTGGTCCCTTTGTAACGCACTTCAGTAAAGAAGTGAGCATCCGGGGTACGCGTCTGCGGCACGTTTGACCCCCAGGCGATGATGTAGCTGGAGTTGTACCAGTCAGCAGATTCCGGTACGTCAGTTTGCTCGCCCCAGGTTTGCGGAGACGCAGGAGGCAAGTCGCAGTACCAGTCGTAGAAGCTTAAGCAAGTACCGCCAATCAGCGAGAGATAGCGTGCACCCGATGCGTAAGAAACCATCGACATTGCCGGAATTGGCGAGAAACCAGCAACACGGTCCGGGCCGTAGTTTTTGATGGTGTAAACGTTAGATGCGGCGATCAGTTCGTTCACCTCCTGCCAGGAAGAACGAACAAATCCACCGCGTCCACGCGCCTGCTTAAAGCTTTTCGCTTTATCGGCGTCTTCAATGATAGAAGCCCATGCCTCAACCGGATCGCTATGCAGCGCCTTCGCTTCACGCCACATTTTCATCAGGCGTTTGCGCATCATCGGGTATTTCAGGCGGTTGGCACTGTAAAGATACCAGGAGTAGCTGGCACCGCGCGGGCAGCCGCGAGGTTCATGGTTTGGCAGATCCGGACGGGTACGCGGATAGTCAGTCTGCTGGGTTTCCCAGGTGACCAGACCGTTTTTGACGTAGATTTTCCAGCTGCAGGAGCCGGTGCAGTTTACCCCGTGGGTAGAGCGGACGATTTTGTCATGCTGCCAACGCTGGCGATATCCATCCTCCCAGTCACGGTTGGTATTGAGAAGCTGGCCATGCCCATCGGCAAAGGTTTCACCCTTCTGTTTGAAGTAGCGAAACCGGTCCAGGAATTTACTCATCGGTTTTCTCCTGTGGGAGCCTGTCGGCCCTCTGATAAATCGACATTGCTAATGTTTAAGGGCAAGGTAACGCTCTGAAACAGCGTGGGAATTGATAACGATCAAGTGTGATGGGGATGAAAAATAAAGTAAATTCCTAAGATACCCCTTTAGGATAATTAACAGTTAAAGCATAACATGCTGTAAATTAAGACGTTTTATACCTGTAGTTATTTAAAGCATGAAGATTTTTATGCAGATGGGTATTAAGGAGTATTCCCCATGGGTAACATATTAATGGCTCTTAATGAAATCCGGCGAAATAAGCCATATAATATGAGTATGTTGTAACTAAATGACGCATAAAAAAAGCGCGACATCATGCCGCGCAAAGGATAATCAAATATTAAGATTTATTTTTTAGAATGCCGACCATATACCGCCCAGGTAATCACTACGCAGGCGATATAGAAAATCAAAAATACTTTCATTGCGCCAACTGGCGAACCCGTTAATGCCAGCGAGCTACCGAACGCTTTCGGGATAAAGAAGCCACCTATCGCGCCAATCGCAGAGATGAAACCCAACGCCGCCGCCGTGTCGGTTGCCGCTTCACGCATCGCACGTTCGTCAGAACCCCCTTCTGCTTTCACGCGATCCATTGTCAGTTTACGAAAGATCACTGAAATCATCTGGAAAGTGGAACCACTACCCAGCCCAGCTGTCAGGAACAGCGCCAGGAAGACCGCGAAGAACGCCATGAAGCTTCCGCCCTGCCCGTCAGTCGGTAAGGTCAGGAACAGCAGGCCGCTGAAAATCGCCATCAGAATAAAGTTCACCAGCGTGACACGAGTTCCGCCCAGACGGTCAGATAATGCACCACCTGCAGAACGCGCCAGCGCACCAATAAACGGCCCGAAGAAAGCGTATTGCAGAATCTGAACATCCGGGAACTGCGTTTTTGACAGCATTGCAAAGCCCGCGGAGAAGCCGATAAAGGAGCCGAAGGTTGCCAGATACAGCAGGCTCATAATCCACAGATGACCCCGTTTGAGTACCGGCAACTGCTCCTTGATGGAGGCTTTCGAGGTAGCAAGATCGTTCATGCCAAACCACGCTGCAATGGTGAAGATGGCAAGGAACGGCACCCATATCCAGGACGCATTCGCCAGATACAGCTCAGTCCCATCCGGCTGTTTGACGCCCTGGCTACCAAATACTGCGAAAATCGACAGTGATACCACCAGCGGAGCAACCAACTGCATGACGCTGACGCCCATGTTTCCCAGACCACCATTCAGACCCAGCGCGCCACCCTGCTTCTGTTTCGGAAAGAAGAAGCTGATGTTTGCCATACTGGATGCGAAGTTCGCGCCAGCAAAGCCGCATAGCAGAGAGATGATGATGAAGACGCTATAAGGCGTGGAGGTATCCTGCACGGCAAAACCCAGCCAGACGCAAGGAATAATCAGAATACCGGTGCTGAACGCCGTCCAGCGACGACCACCGAAGATAGGAACCATAAAGGAGTATGGAACACGTAATAACGCGCCAGAAACCGAAGGCAGCGCAGTCAACATAAATAGCTGATCGGTCGTAAAATTAAAGCCGACTTTCGGTAGGTTCACCGCAACAGCGCTGAACAACATCCATACGCAAAACGCCAGCAGCAGACAGGGAACGGAAATCCACAGGTTGCGGCTGGCAATACGTTGACCGCGTTGTTGCCAGAACGCAGGATCTTCCGGTCGCCAATCTGTAATGACAGCTCCAGTAGCCCTTTCGGGGGCGGATGAGTGACTCATAGACACCTCTGATACTCGTTTCGATGTCTGCCACCTTAGTGTCTGTAGCTAAAGGCAATTTGATGTAAATCAAACGATAAGATAACTTTATCTATCATTGATATTTATCATTACCCATAGTGAGTACAGTGACTTCATAAAAATTATGAGATTTTTCACGGTGCTGTAAAATCCCTACCCTTACCGATGTAAAGCGACTAACCACACGGCAAATAAGGAGTAACTCTTTCCGGGTATGGGTATACTTCAGCCAATAGCCGAGAATACTGCCATTCCAGAATGTATCGTCACATTCATTAAGGTTATTGCTCATTTAAAGCCTGAAGGAAGAGGTTTACATGCTTAAACGTTGTCTCTCTCCGCTCACCCTGGTTAATCAGGTTGCGCTTATTGTGTTGCTTTCTACTGCTATTGGACTGGCAGGGATGGCGGTTTCTGGCTGGCTGGTGCAAGGCGTTCAGGGCAGCGCCCATGCGATCAACAAAGCGGGATCGCTGCGCATGCAAAGTTACCGTCTGTTGGCGGCAGTGCCATTAAGCGAGAAAGACAAGCCCTTAATTAAAGAGATGGAACAAACGGCATTTAGCGCCGAGTTGACTCGAGCAGCAGAACGAGACGGACAACTGGCGCAATTACAGGGTTTACAAGATTACTGGCGTAATGAACTGATCCCTGCGCTGATGCGTGCACAAAACCGAGAAACGGTGTCAGCGGATGTCAGCCAGTTTGTTGCCGGGCTTGATCAACTGGTATCTGGTTTTGACCGCACCACGGAAATGCGCATCGAGACAGTGGTACTGGTCCATCGGGTAATGGCGGTATTTATGGCACTTTTACTGGTGTTCACTATTATCTGGTTGCGGGCGCGACTGCTACAACCGTGGCGGCAACTGCTGGCAATGGCGAGTGCCGTCAGTCATCGCGATTTTACCCAACGCGCAAACATCAGCGGGCGCAACGAAATGGCGATGCTTGGAACTGCGTTGAACAATATGTCTGCAGAACTGGCCGAAAGTTATGCCGTACTTGAGCAGCGGGTTCAGGAGAAAACCGCCGGGCTGGAGCATAAAAATCAGATCCTCTCTTTTTTATGGCAGGCTAACCGCCGTTTGCATTCCCGCGCCCCGCTGTGTGAACGCCTGTCACCTGTACTCAACGGCTTACAGAATTTAACCCTGCTACGTGATATCGAATTGCGGGTGTATGACACTGATGATGAAGAGAATCATCAGGAGTTTACCTGCCAGCCAGATATGACTTGTGATGATAAAGGCTGCCAGCTCTGCCCGCGCGGCATATTACCCGTTGGCGATCGCGGCACAACCCTGAAGTGGCGGCTGGCTGACTCTCATACGCAGTACGGTATTTTGCTGGCGACCCTGCCGCAGGGGCGTCATCTTAGCCATGATCAACAACAACTGGTGGATACCCTGGTTGAACAACTCACCGCCACGCTGGCGCTGGATCGCCATCAGGAACGTCAGCAACAGTTGATCGTGATGGAAGAGCGTGCCACCATTGCGCGCGAACTGCATGATTCTATTGCCCAATCTCTCTCTTGCATGAAGATGCAGGTGAGTTGTTTACAGATGCAGGGCGATGCGCTGCCAGAAAGCAGCCGCGAACTGTTAAGTCAGATCCGTAACGAACTGAATGCATCCTGGGCGCAGTTGCGTGAATTGCTCACCACATTCCGCTTGCAGCTCACCGAGCCTGGATTACGTCCGGCGCTGGAGGCGAGTTGCGAAGAGTACAGCGCCAAATTTGGCTTCCCGGTGAAGCTGGATTATCAATTGCCGCCTCGCCTGGTGCCTTCGCATCAGGCAATCCACTTGTTGCAAATTGCCCGTGAGGCATTAAGTAACGCCCTCAAACATTCGCAAGCGAGTGAAGTCGTGGTGACGGTGGCGCAAAACGATAATCAGGTCAAACTGACCGTCCAGGATAACGGCTGCGGCGTGCCTGAAAATGCCATCCGCAGCAATCACTACGGCATGATAATAATGCGCGACCGTGCGCAAAGTTTACGAGGCGATTGCCGCGTCCGCCGTCGTGAATCAGGTGGCACCGAAGTGGTGGTCACCTTTATTCCCGAAAAAACTTTCACAGACGTCCAAGGAGATACCCATGAGTAATCAGGAACCGGCTACTATCCTGCTGATTGACGATCACCCGATGCTGCGAACTGGCGTAAAACAGCTTATCAGTATGGCACCAGATATCACCGTGGTTGGCGAAGCGAGTAATGGCGAACAGGGTATTGAACTGGCGGAGTCTCTTGATCCCGATCTGATCCTGTTAGATCTCAATATGCCCGGCATGAACGGTCTGGAAACGCTGGATAAACTGCGCGAAAAGTCCCTCTCAGGGCGCATTGTGGTATTCAGCGTCTCTAACCATGAAGAAGATGTGGTCACCGCACTGAAACGCGGCGCGGATGGCTATCTGTTAAAAGATATGGAACCGGAAGATCTGCTGAAAGCATTGCATCAGGCAGCTGCTGGCGAAATGGTATTAAGCGAAGCATTAACGCCTGTTCTGGCCGCCAGCTTGCGCGCTAACCGTGCCACTACTGAGCGCGATGTTAACCAGTTAACCCCACGCGAGCGCGATATTCTCAAGCTGATTGCCCAGGGTTTGCCGAACAAGATGATTGCCCGCCGCCTGGATATCACCGAAAGCACAGTAAAAGTGCACGTCAAGCACATGCTGAAGAAAATGAAGCTCAAGTCTCGCGTGGAAGCAGCGGTATGGGTGCATCAGGAGCGCATTTTCTGATTACGGTTCCCAGCGCAGTTCGTCGTTTGACAATGCGTCGAACGGTTCGACAAGCGTTAGCGTGATCTCATTGGAGGAGACACGCTGCCCCTGGTTATCTTCCACCACCACCGACAATCGCCAGTGATTGCTCGCCCCTTCCCTGTTCTGCCAGTCAGGCATGATCAGCGTCCAGCCCTCCACGCTGTTGGCTTGTGCGCCCGGCGTCAAACTTAATATCTGCGTATCGCCCTGCCAAATCAGTTGCCGAATACCGTAACGACTGCGGATTTGTAATTTCAGCGGCACTGTTTCGCCAGGTTTTAGATCCCACGGCGGTGTCGCCAGAAACACCGTTAACGTTTTTCGCTGTCGGTACTCAAGAGTCGGTAGATTATTTCGCTGCGGATTATCATAGCGACTACCACGTAACGACTGACTTTCGGCAACCTCGCCCGCAGAAAGTTGTTTTTTGAGCGGTACACCAAAGCGGTAATTAAGATTCAGCCCGAGGTTATTTTGATTCTCGCCACTTTCACCCTGTTTATGCTGGGCCGTCACAGTGACTAATGGCACAGGGGTGTAATTTAATCCCAGACTCAACGCGACGGGATTGTGATAACCCGTACCAGAGTTAAACAAATCAACACGATCACCAAAATACTGTTCTACGCTGACACTGGTATTGAGGTGTTGATAGAACGGCATGCGCATCCGGGCTGTCAGGTCGTACCCGCGCGCCATCCGTTGTTCCTGCGTGGCTGTCTGTTCATGCCATGCAGCAAATGGCTGATAAAAGTTTGCCGATAGTCGCAAATATTCGCCCCACGCTTCGGCACCAAAGCCCGCTCGCTGAAGATTTTCGTCCAGCAAGTTGTCATAAAAAGTGTTATAACCCACCAGCCAGCTGCCGCGCGCCCAGCGTTGCCCAACGCCCACATTGCTCACCAGCCCATCATCCTGCTGAGTAAGACCAAGCTGGCTCCAGGTGAGATAACGATCATTATCTTGTAACGGCACAAACCAGCTTCCACGACTGCCGGTAAAATGACCTTCGTTATCCACTTTGACATCAACACTGGCATTTCCCCACGGTGATAGCCAGGACTCTACGTGCTGATTAACCTGTTGACTAAGCGCGTCGCGGACTTTTCCCAATGCGAAAGCTTTTGCCTGCTCGCCAGTATCCAGCCCGTTATCATTCATACTGGTTTCGCCGAAATCTTTCACAATTTCAGCAAAGTGTTTTTCCCCATCATGATTTTCAGGTGCCATGCCTAAATCCGGCAGACCATCATTGTTATTATCAAAGGGATTTGCCGCTTTTTGCTCGAAGGTAGATTGTGCGTTAGCTGTACCGCCTGCTACAAGCAAGAGTAAATAAAACGGGATAATGCGAGGAACGAAACGGCTCAAAACGTCGGTAACTTCCGGTAATAATGAAAAACCATAGCCTTAAAGAATAACGATTACTGGCAACTTTTGTCGTATTTTCTCGCGCTTTCAGGAAAATCCTTAAAAATGTGACCGATTGGTCAGACGCTGCAGAAGCAGTAAGATAGAAGATGAATGTCTAATTCCCTGAATACAGGAGTAAATAATGCAAAAAATCGTGATCGTTGCCAATGGCGCACCTTACGGGAGCGAATCCTTGTTTAACAGCTTGCGGCTGGCCATTGCGTTACGAGAGCAGGAGAGCAATCTGGATCTGCGTCTGTTCCTGATGTCTGATGCGGTCACAGCCGGGTTGCGCGGGCAAAAACCAGGGGAAGGCTACAACATTCAGCAAATGCTGGAGATCCTTACCGCTCAGAATGTACCGGTGAAATTGTGCAAAACCTGTACCGACGGGCGCGGGATTAGCACACTTCCTCTTATTGATGGGGTGGAAATCGGTACTCTTGTGGAACTGGCGCAATGGACGCTGTCAGCCGATAAAGTGCTCACATTTTAATGTTTGAGGGGGCGTCTGACGCCCCACTATGCGAAAAGTTTACTCAGGCGAATCCCGGCCGTAACACAGCATCCGGATAATTCTCCGCCAGCAGTTTTTTTACCGATACCAGCAAATCATTCAGCCCATCGTCCTGCATTCCCAGTTTGATAAGCTCCTGTTCCAGTGAAAACAGGTATTGTGCGTTGGTTCCCAGCGGACCGCTCGCCGCCGCAATCAACGGCGCGATGACCTGAGCGCGAGTGTCAGATTCATATTCTGGATGTCGCGGGTCCATAATAAACACAATGGCGTTTACTGTGCATCCATCATCAAGATCAAGCTGACACCAGGTTGGCAGATAACAGCCGGTAATCATCTCGCGCTTCCACAACAGGGTTAGTTCCTGCTCCAGCGTCTCTTCTGGCAGTCGATAGGCGACGCCTGTAGTGCGTCCGCCCTCTTTCAGTGCAAGCATCCGTCCCGGCTGGTGCGCAGTCCCGCGCCCGGCGGTCAGGCGCAGGCAAAACGCGCGATGCCATCCAACCAGTGTACCGGTGCACGACTCGGTAAACTCCAGTGCCGGATTCCACATCAACGATCCATAACCGAAGATCCACACCGGTCCCTCATCAGGTCGACAAGCCAGCGTCGCCGCCAGCGAAGCCGCCCGTTGCTCTGCTGACCATAAGAGTGATTCTTCAATGGCACCAAATGCCGTTTTACAATCGGCATTCATCAAGAAATCACGCGTTATCACCTTACACCTCCGCCACTGCATACTTCCCTGCGACAACTTTTTGGTGTCTTCCGGACATTTTTACTGCTCATTTTGAAACCACTAACGGGACAATATGCAATCCACGGACCACTTGCAAGGCAACACCGCACGAATAGCTTTAACTAAGCTACCGGTTTTACGATTTTTTATGCCATTTATCATCATCCCCTTTGGCATATTCATGCTTCACAGCAGCCCAGGCCACTTTATGCGCGGTTTCTTCGCGACTGGCGTCATCACGCCGATCGTCTTTATCTTTATATTGATCCCATGCGCTGTTGAACGCTTCTTTATAGATATCCTGGGCATGAGACGGTAGAACGTGCTTTACGCTTTCCGGCAGATCGCTTTTCGTTTTATACGGCATCGTTGACTCCTTTTACAAAGTTGAACATTAAGTGTGGTCAACAATATCTACTCTTGCCAAAACATAAGAATTTTCATGTCAGACTGTTCTTAAGAAACGCTAAAACAAACATTGTCTAAACGTAATACTTATTTTTATGTCCCAATGAGTAAAAAATCGACAGTGGGGTAAAAATTCGTAAAATGTTACCGATATCCAGACACTTTCTGTTATTTTTCCTACCTATTTTTTACATTTTCGATAAATTCATCTGCAAAGGGATAACCATAATGTCAAATGCTCAAGAGGCGGTAAAAACCCGCCACAAGGAGACTTCGCTTATTTTCCCGGTTCTGGCGCTGGTAGTGCTGTTCCTGTGGGGAAGCAGCCAGACACTACCAGTGGTCATTGCCATCAATCTTCTTGCGCTTATTGGTATTTTAAGTAGCGCCTTTAGTGTTGTCCGTCATGCGGACGTATTAGCCCATCGCCTGGGAGAACCTTACGGTTCGCTTATTCTTAGCCTTTCAGTGGTTATTCTTGAAGTCAGTTTGATTTCAGCTTTAATGGCAACCGGCGACGCCGCGCCAACGCTAATGCGTGATACGCTCTATTCAATCATTATGATTGTTACCGGTGGGCTGGTTGGCTTTTCATTATTGTTGGGCGGTCGTAAGTTTGCCACCCAATATATGAATCTGTTTGGTATCAAGCAGTATTTAATTGCGCTGTTCCCCCTGGCGATAATCGTACTGGTATTTCCAATGGCTCTGCCTGCGGCGAATTTTTCAACCGGTCAGGCGTTACTGGTAGCATTAATTTCTGCGGCAATGTATGGCGTATTTTTGCTGATCCAGACCAAAACGCATCAAAGTTTGTTTGTCTACGAGCACGAAGATGACAGTGATGACGATGACCCGCATCACGGTAAACCGTCTGCCCATAGCAGCGTGTGGCATGCTATCTGGTTGATTATCCATCTGATTGCCGTTATTGCAGTCACCAAAATGAATGCCAGCCCGCTGGAGACATTGCTCGACAGCATGAATGCCCCTGTCGCCTTTACTGGCTTCCTGGTGGCTCTGTTGATTCTGTCGCCGGAAGGTTTAGGTGCGTTAAAAGCAGTGTTGAACAACCAGGTCCAGCGCGCGATGAATCTGTTCTTTGGTTCAGTGTTAGCAACCATTTCGCTTACCGTACCTGTCGTCACGCTAATTGCCTTTATGACGGGTAACGAATTACAGTTTGCACTTGGTGCGCCAGAAATGGTGGTGATGGTGGCCTCTTTAGTGCTGTGCCATATCTCCTTCTCCACCGGACGTACTAACGTGCTCAATGGCGCAGCGCATCTGGCACTGTTTGCCGCCTATTTGATGACGATATTTGCCTGACAGTTATATCTCCTCCGATGACGGAAATCGGGGGAGATAAGATAAATTCCTGCTTATTGTATTTCTTCATACTACCTGGACAGCTCGTTAATCAGAATTGCGAGCCTGTACCACAACCTGCACGAAACCACTGCAACAGCTGTTGAAAAGCCGGAATGTACTCTTTATTGCAAACATTTCAGGGATGAAGTGAAGATGAATTGAGACGTAGTATCCACACC
>ERZ506874.458-NODE-458-length-12104-cov-7.42327_pt1 | contig 12104 bp, 10 predicted proteins | sample MGYA00512908_ERZ506874 | MGnify/ENA metagenome assembly ERZ506874 | reverse complement strand
GCATTTCTACGAAATGTATTATTGAGAAATGCGGAAGAGTGAACAAGTGGAGCCTAGATCGGGTACTGAAAGCAGTACGGATTCAGATGGGAATGGAAGAGAAGACTACATAACTGTTACGAATATTTATTTTCGATAATGGTAACTATAGGAAAAGGAGGCGATGTCCATGACAACAGTTGAAAGATTAGAAGAGTTGAAAACAGTTGATATCAAAGAGATTGAACGAGATAGTTTGCCCAAGTACAAGGATTTGATTTCAGAGCTGGATAGCAGGAAAAGCAATAAGATGGAAGTGCTGCTTAATCACTCTGATAACCCATATGTATATGAAGATATGGGCTATGTCGTAAAAAGTGTTTTTAATGCAGCAGCTTCCCTTTCCTATATAGACTGTACAAAACAGCTTGTAGCAAAGAAAGCTGGATTGGCATAAGGGAATAACTGGAACAACAAAATTTCATATTCACACAGAAGACGAAGTGTGCTATAATGCTAACAGGACTAAATTTGAATAGAGCACTTCTATTTAAGGGTTCTGTTTTGGCAGAATCTTTGGATAGGAGTGTTTTTTATGCAAAAAAATATCTGGATAGCAGCCAAGTACCTTCGTCTTAGTATTGAGGACGGAGATAAGGCTGAAAGTGAATCTATTGTAAATCAGTCAATTTTGATTGATAACTATATGAAATCGACATCTGATATTACTATTGTTGAGACATTTAAAGATGATGGTTTTTCAGGTACTGATTTTAAGCGTCCTGGTTTTCAGGCAATGCTCAAGGCAATCGAAAATAAGGAAATCAACTGTATCATTGTAAAAGACTTGTCTCGATTCGGTAGAGAGCATATAGATGTTGATCGGTATATTCAAAAAGTATTTCCACAACTGGGAGTACGATTTATAGCAATCAATGATAATTATGATTCTGAAACAGCAAACATTACCGATACGCATCTTGTATTACCGGTGAAATCCTTTGTTAATGACACGTATTGCAGACAGAATTCTCAAAAAGTAAGAAGCCACTTGAGTGCAAAAAGAAATATTGGAGAATATGTGGGAAATTACGTGTCATATGGATATAAAAAGTGTGATGCTGATAAAAGTCAGATAGAAATTGATCCGGTTGCTGCAAAGCATGTAAGAGATATTTTTAACTGGAAGATGGAGGGCATGAGCAATCAGCTGATTGCAGATAAACTGAATGAACTGGGAGTTCTTGCACCGGCTGATTACAAACGTGCGACCGGAGTAAACTTCAAATCGTCATTTCAGACACATCTGACATCCAGGTGGTCAGCAGTAGCAATTATCCGTATCTTAAAGAATCCAATCTACTATGGAGTGCTTCAACAGGGAAAATCCCAAAGAATTAACTATAAAGTTAAGGTGCAGAGGGCATTACCAAAGGAAGAATGGGTGATTTTTGAAAATCATCATGAAGGTATCGTTACAAAAGAAGAATATGAAACAGTTCAGATGTTGCTTGCGAAGGATACCAGGATAGCACCCGGAGAAAACAGACTTTATTTGTTTGGTGGGTTATTATCCTGTGGAGACTGTGGAAGTAATCTGATCCGGCGAACTAACAGTTATAAAGGAGAAAAGACAGTTTTTTATATCTGTTCTTCTTACAATAAAAAGAAGGATCAATGTTCCAGACATAGTATCAGAGAAGATGTGCTGATTCAGCTGGTAATGGATTCTTTGAAAATATACAGTAAGATGACGGATGCCATACGGAGTGCAATGGAGTATTTGAAAGAGAATTCTTTGGATACACAGACATTGATACAGCATGATGACCAGATACTTGAGTTACGAAACAAAGTCAATAAATATTATAAGTTGTTACATTCATTATCGGGAAATCTTGCGTCAGGAGTTATTTCTAGGGATGATTACGCTTTGCTTAGAGAACGGTATCAGACAGAAATTAAAAGTCTGGAAAGCAATATTGAAAAGCAGGAAGAGTATATGGAAAATCTCCTTGAAAATAAACTGCTGTGCGAAGAATGGGTAAACACATTTCTTGAGAAACCGTCGCTGGGAGATCTTGACAGAGATATGCTTCTTCAGTATGTGGAAAAAATAAATGTCTTTGAAGGAAAAAAAATAGAGATTGTTTACCGATTCCAAGATGAGTTGGTAACAGCTGCAAGACTGGCAGAACAGATTGGAAAAACAAAACAGGAGGTGGCTGTATAATGGCAAGAACAAGAAATCGCCAGATGAAACAAGCTGAAGCATTTGTGCAGGCATCACCGAAGAAGATCTGGAAAGCCGGTATTTATACCAGAATATCTGTAGATATCAATGGTGAGAAGAGAGAATCGCTGGAGACACAGAAACTGATCGCTCTTTCTTACGCAGAATCTCATCCGGATATTGAAGTTGTAAAGTTTTATAAGGATGACGGTATATCAGGTACGAAATTTGATCGAGATGACTTTGTGAGAATGCTTGGTGACATCAAAACAAAAGAAATAAATACGGTCATAGTAAAGGATTTATCACGATTTGGTCGAGATTTGGAAGAAGTATCAAAATATCTGGAAAAAATATTTCCATTTATGCAAGTGCGCTTTATATCAGTCAATGATAACTATGACAGTATCAGTCCAGAATGTGACAATCAGATGCTGGGAATCATGATATCGAATCTGGCAAATGATATGTATGCAAAAGATGCATCTGTAAAAATGACAAGTGCCATGAAAATTAAGATGGAGTCAGGTGAATATTGTGGTGGAGATGCTCCTTATGGGTATAAGAGAGCTAGAGATGAAAAAGGAAAATCTACTACTGTTCCCGATCCTTTAACTGCACCGTATGTAGTAGAAATATTTGAAAAACTTGCTGCAGGGCAGTCATATTTGAAAATTTCGAGAGAGTTTAATACCATGCTGCTGGCTTCGCCAAGGGTATACGCAAGAACTGGGAAGTTATTCTTGGATAGAATTGACGAAACGGATATGCATTGGCAATCATCTGTAATTAAACAGATTGCGGAAAATAGGCACTATTTGGGAAATACTTATTCACATAAAACAAGAACTTCACTTCTTACAAAAGAAAAAAATGTAATGTTGGATAAAGAAGAATGGATTGAACATGTGAATACCCATAAGGCTATAGTGAGTGCTGAATTATTTGAAAAAGTACAAAATGTAATCAAATTAAAGCAGGAGAAAGCATTGCCCAAAAAAGATTTATCGAATATGCAGACTCATGGAAAACAGGATAATAAGTATGTTGGATTGATATACTGTGGTGACTGTGGCGCTAATATGGTTCGGAGATACTATTACAGCGAAAAGAATGGTGTTTTGTATTACAATTACTATTTCATTTGTGGTAATTATGCAAAAATTTCCAAGGAAAAATATAACTGTAATCGCTGGAAAGAAGAAGTAATTGATGAACTGGTGTATCGGGCACTCATCATGCAGCTAAAAACAGTATGTGAATTAAAAACGCAACTGAAACGCTTTAATGGTGAATATTTTGAAACATTCCAAAAATATTTGAACAGGGAACAGAGTAAAATTGTTCAGCTCAATAAAAGGAACGAAGCAAGACGATTTGAATTATATGAGCAATATGTTTCGGGCGAGATTGATACGGATGCATATAATCGTATGACAGAAAGAATAACCGTGGTCGAAAAAGACCTGGTTACAAGACAGAAAGAAATTGAGAAGAGTAGAAAAATTACAGAAAAATTGTGTAAAAAGAACTTCTCGTGGCTTGCTGAATTCAGTAAAGGAAAGAATTTGGAATTCCTTACAAAAGATGTTGTCCGTTCTTATATAAAGAAAATCTCTTTATATGAAGACAAACGTATAGAGATCGAATTTAAATTTCAAGATGAAATACAGGCGTTATCAGAAATTTTAGAGGAGGGGGTGATCAGATGTCAGATGGTAAATGCATAGTAAAGTATTTAAGATTGTCGCTGGAAGATGAGGATATGCTGGATGAATCCAATAGTATTACCAATCAGAGAATTGTGATTGGGCAATACATAGCCAGTAAAAATGAGTTCAAAAATACGGAAGTGTTAGAATTCAAAGATGATGGCTATAGTGGAACGAATTTCGATCGCCCAGGATTCCAAAGTATGATGGAATTAGTAAGAGATGGAAAAGTCAGCACAATTATAGTGAAAGACCTTTCTCGATTCGGCAGGAATCATATAGAGGTTGACACATATCTGGAACAAATTTTTCCATTTATGAATGTGAGATTCATAGCAATCAATGATAATGTTGATAGTATGAAATATGAATCTGGTATGCCGGGAATAGATGTTGGTTTCAGAAATATTATTAACGAACATCATAGCATTGATACTTCCGTTAAAGTAAAAAGAACTTTGATACAGCGTCAGAAAGCTGGAAAATATATGGGAGCGAGAGCACCGTATGGATATTTGAAGCCTGATGAAGATGTGACCAGCCTCGTGATTAATCCGGAGACAGCGCCTGTTGTGAAGATGATATTTCAGAAATATCTTAATGGAATGAATATTACTCAGCTGGCACGTTACCTGAATGAGCAGAAAATTATGAGTCCAGGTCAATATAAAAGAGAAGTTCTGAAAACTGGTGTGAAGAAAACAACAGAAAAATATATCTGGTATCCAGTAACTGTAAGACTGATACTGATGACAGAAACGTATACGGGAACTACGATTGGCGGCAAGTGGAAAGTTGCTTCGGTAGGAAGTAATAAGCATTTGAAAACAAAAGAAGAAGACTGGATTGTGGTTGAGGGTACGCATGAAGCGATTGTTTCTAAAGAGGTGTTTGATGCTGTACAGGAAAAGTTGGAATTAAATTCCAGAAAGAGGAGCAAAACCCACAATAATAATTATCCGCTGAAAGGATTGGTAAAATGTGGGGGATGCGGTCAGAATCTACAGCATGTAACCAGATGCAATCCGCACTTTAAGTGCCCAAGGAAATTTAATGCGGCAAATCAAGATTGTGTAACAGACAATTTATATGATGACGAGTTCAATGAGATGATTTTCAGGGCAATAAAGCTGTTTGCAAAGATCAGTGATGATGCTGAACCGGTACTCGAATTACAGAAAGTAGAATTAAAATCAAAAGTGAATGGAGCTGCAAAAAAGATTCGGGATGCCAAAGACAGTATTAGCAGATACAAGCACCAGAAGACTGAACTATATATGCGATATGCAATGGAAGAAATCTCAGAAGAAGAGTTCACCAGAAAAAATGACAAGCTGGATAAACAAATTGAGAAAGAAACCTTAGCGATAGCGCAAATGGAGACAGAACAGAGTGAAGCGGCTGAACGTTTATTTGAACTTCCGCCCGATGGCAGACAGTGCCTGACAGACCTGATCGAAGGAAATAAGCAATTAACCAGAGAGATAGCAGTAACTTTTATTCGTGGTATCAAGGTATATAATGATAAGCGAATAGAAATTGAATGGAATTTTGCTGATGAGCTGGTGAAGTATGTAGAGCAGGTGCAGAAAATCTGCAGTTGAAGTGATGATGGACAAATTACAAAAATTTTGTGTCATTAGCTTGACACAAGGGGGACGTCACGCTGACAATACGGTGGATTTACAGGAATTCATGATCATGCCGACGGGAGCGGAAAATATGGAGCAGGCGATCCGAATGTGTGCGGAAGTATACCAGTTTCTCAGAATTATCCTGAAACAAAAAGGTCTGTCAACAGCAGTCGGGGATGAGGGAGGTTTCGCACCGGATCTTTCCGATTCAGAAAGCGTCCTGGAAGTGATTCTGGAAGCAGTAAAAAAGGCAGGGTATGAACCCGGAAAGGATATCAGCATTGCAATTGATGCTGCGGCAAGTGAACTGTACGATGAAGAAAGAGGCGTTTATGTTTTCCCCGGAGAAGGAAAAATGAAAGGGGAAGAAGTTCTCAGGGATTCCGGCGAGATGATAGAATATTATGAAAAACTTGCAGAGAAGTTCCCGATTGTTTCCATTGAAGATGGACTTGAGGAAGATGACTGGGAAGGCTGGAAACAGATGACAAAAAGACTGGGAGACAAAATACAGCTCGTAGGTGATGATCTGTTTGTCACGAATATCAAACGTCTTGCATGTGGTATCAAACTGGGAGCGGCAAATGCCATTCTGATAAAATTAAACCAGATAGGAACACTTTCAGAAGCATTGGATGCAGTGGAAATGGCACAGAAAGCGGGATACAGGGCAGTAATTTCTCACAGATCAGGAGAATCGGAAGATTCATTTATCGCAGATCTGGCAGTTGCCACAGGTGCCGGCCAGATTAAGACAGGTGCACCCTGCCGTTCGGACCGAAATGCCAAATATAATCAGCTTCTTCGTATCCATGAGGCATTGGGAGAACTGGCAGTGTATGAAAATCCTTTTAAAGAAAATGAAAAAAATTGTTAAGAAACCTGACAAAAACTCTGAATTGTGGTTGAAATCCCCATCCGGCTATGTTACAATGAAACTCAGTTGATTAGGAGGTGTAACGAAGTGCAGATTATTAAGATCATTCTGAGTGTCATTTTCATAATAGATTGCATCGCTCTTACAGTAGTAGTTCTTATGCAGGAAGGTAAGCAGCAGGGACTTGGTGCTATCGCCGGAGCAGCAGAAACATACTGGGGTAAGAACAAAGGTCGTTCCATGGAGGGCGGACTTGTTAAGGCAACCACTATTATGGGAACTTTATTTTTTGTAATTTCTGTAGCATTAAATATGCTTGGTTAATCAGAAAAGAAATTTGAAACACTCTTGTTATGTGCAAGAGTGTTTTTTGTGTCATAAAGAGCTGAATCAGATAAAAGTCCTCTGCGGAGGCTGTGAGGAGTAATATGAGTAAAAAAGATATGGACAGAAGAAAAAAGTTTATCCTGGAACTGATGGGAGATCCTATTTATCAGCCAATGAGACTCCGCGAGATTTCTTCTCTTCTGAGACTTTCAAAAGAAGAGAAAAGAGAGCTGTATGATGTTCTGGACGAACTTTGCGAGGAAGGAAAGGTATCTGTAGACCGCAAGGGCAGATATGAAAAGGTCAAAGGAAAATGGAAAAAGAAAAAAGATGACCGTTATTACGATGACCGAAGAGAAGAATACGGATCAGAGTATGGCAGAAAGAAGAAAGATAAAAATAAAAAAGATAAAAATAAAAAAGAGCAGCCGGAGGGAATCCAGGCTGAGGGAACATTCATCGGACATCCCAAAGGTTTCGGCTTCGTAGAAATTGAAGGGCAGGATGAGGATATCTTTATTCCTGAAAGTGATACAGGAACAGCTATGCATCAGGATAAAGTAAGGATCATCATCAGAAATGACAAAAAAGAGGGAAAACGCCAGGAAGGCGTAGTTGTGAAGGTTCTAGAGCGTGGTATGCCTGAAATTGTAGGAACTTATCAGTTAAATCGGGATTTCGGTTTTGTGATCAGTGATAATCCGAAATTTTCCAAAGATATCTTCATTCCGAGAAAAGAAGCGGCAGGAATAAAAAATGGTGATAAAGTAATCGTGGTGATTACAGATTATGGTTCCGGAAATAAGAATCCTGAAGGAAAAATTAAGGAGAATCTGGGAAATATCCGAACACCGGGTACAGATATCCTGGCAATCGTCAAGAGCTTCGGAATCCCAAGTGAATTTCCTGAGAAAGTAATGAAGCAGGCTCAGCGTGTTCCGGATCATGTGCTGGATGCAGACAGAGATGGAAGACTGGATCTGAGACATCTGCAGACAGTCACTATTGATGGCGAAGATGCCAAAGACCTGGATGATGCGATTTCCCTGACAAAAGAGGGGGACATTTACCATCTGGGAGTCCATATCGCAGATGTAAGCAACTATGTACAGTACAACAGTGCTCTGGACAGGGAAGCACTGAAACGTGGAACCAGTGTTTATCTGGCAGACCGCGTTGTGCCAATGTTGCCGGAACGTCTTTCCAATGGAATCTGTTCTCTGAATCAGGGAGAGGACAGACTGGCGTTGAGCTGCCTGATGGACATTAACGAAAAGGGTAAGGTAGTTTCCCATCAGATCGCGGAAACAGTGATTAACGTAAATGAGAGAATGTGCTATACTGATGTAAAGAATATTCTTGAGGACACAGACGAAGAAGCAAAGAAACGGTATGAGGCACTTATCCCGATGTTCTTTATGATGAAAGAACTGTCCGGAATCTTACGAAACAGCCGTCATCACAGGGGTTCCATTGACTTTGATTTTCCGGAGAGCAAGATTATTCTTAATGCAGCAGGAAAAGCAATCGATGTTAAGCCATATGAAGCAAATGTGGCAACCAAAATCATTGAAGATTTCATGCTGATGGCAAATGAGACTGTGGCACAGGAATACTGCACAGAAGAGATTCCGTTTGTATACAGAACCCATGATAATCCGGATCCGGAGAAAGTGGAGAGTCTTCTGACATTACTTCACAATCAGGGTGTGAAGATTCAGAAAGCAAAAGAAGAGATCACTCCAAAAGAAATTCAGCAAATCATCGAAAGTATCGAAGGGCTTCCGAATGAAGCAATGATCAGCCGTCTGGTGCTGCGTTCCATGAAACAGGCGAAATATACAACAGAATGCAGCGGTCACTTTGGACTGGCAGCAAAATATTACTGCCATTTTACATCTCCGATCAGAAGATACCCTGATCTGCAGATCCACAGGATCATTAAGGATAACTTACGAGGCAGACTGATGCGTGAAGGCAGAACCGAACACTATGCTGAAATCCTTGATGAAGTTGCGAGACAGTCCAGTGTATGTGAACGCCGTGCAGATGAGGCAGAACGTGAATCAGACAAGCTGAAGAAAGCAGAATATATGTCCTACCATCTGGGAGAGGAATTCGAGGGAATTATCTCAGGCGTTACCGGATGGGGGCTTTACGTAGAACTCCCAAATACAGTAGAAGGTCTGGTACATGTCAACACTCTGCGGGATGACTACTATATCTTCGACCAGGAAACCTACGAACTCCGCGGAGAGATGACAAAGAAAGTCTACAAATTGGGAGATAAAGTCTGTGTCCGTGTGGCAGATGCAGATAAAATGCTCAAAACAGTAGATTTTGAGCTGGTTGCTGATATCTGGAATGATGAAGAAGAGAATTAAATAAAAATGGCTTGGAGGATATTATGGCAAAGAAAAAAGGAATGAAGCTGATTGCCAATAATAAAAAGGCATTTCATGATTATTTTATAGAAGATACTTATGAAGCCGGTATTGCCCTTGCAGGAACAGAAGTAAAATCCCTGCGTATGGGCAAATGCAGCATCAAGGAATCCTTTATCCGTGTAGAGAACGGAGAGGTTTACATCTACGGAATGCATATCAGCCCTTATGAAAAAGGCAATATTTTCAACAAAGACCCGTTGAGAATCCGTAAGCTTCTGCTTCACAGATATGAGATCAATAAGATTGAAGCAAAGCTCAAAGAAAAAGGGTTAACTTTAGTACCTCTGAAAGTTTATTTCAAAGACAGTCTGGTAAAAGTGGAAATTGGAATGGCTCGAGGCAAGAAACTTTATGACAAGAGACAGGATATCGCAAAGAAAGACCAGAGAAGAGAAGCAGAGCGTGAATTTAAGGTTAAGAATCTATATTGATAATATTACTAAATCCTTTGGCTCAAAATTGTGAAATGTTATGAAAAAATTAATGGATATTGCAAAAATATTCGAAAATTCTTATAATCTATCATATAGATAAAAAAATAACAATTCATTTTCAGGCAGATGAGCTGAAAGGAGTGGTGCCCTATGAAAACAATCACGATCAGCAGACAGTATGGAAGCGGTGGAAGATATATTGCAGCTTTGCTTTCAGAAAAAATGGGAGTTCCCTGTTACGACAGTAAATTTTTGCCGAAGGAAGCAGAGAGGCATGGAATCAGTCAGGAAATCATCAATGAATTTAAAGGCAAGACCAGTCTTCTTTATGCAATCGGAGTAATGATGTCAGAAGAATCGCAGGATAAAAAACGCCTGACGATTCCGGAGAAGATGTTTCATGCGCAGAAAGAGACAGTGAAGCGCCTGGCACAGGAAGGTCCATGTATTTTTGTGGGAAGATGTGCAGACCAGATTCTGAAGGATGATAATCAGCTGCTTCGCGTGTATATTTATGCATCTGATATGGAAGACCGTATTAAACGGATTAAGAAAAATAAGCATATTTCTCAGGAGGAAGCACTTGACAGGATTGCATATAAAGACCGTCAGAGAAGAGATTATTATAACTTTTATACAGGACATGAATGGGGAAAAATGGAAAATTATGATATCTGCCTGAATACTTCGGTTTTATCAGAGGAAGAATGCGTGGAACTTCTGATGAAGCTGGCAGGATAGAAATATATTAAATATGACCACAAAGAGATGAGAAAGGACTGCCAGAGCAACATGGTAGTCCTTTCGTTACTGTTCACTGGTAATATTCCGCGAGGTGTTTTTTGCGAGTGAAAGTCACAGTAACATCCTTTCTGGTGAGTATCCGCTGATTACAGTGAGCGTTTCCTTTTGTGCAATAATATGAAGTAGGAAAAATGTGATTTTTTCATAAGAATGCGTCCGCAGGCAGAAACTTTAAAAACCTGAAAGTCTTAAAATTGTATGAAATCGGCAGAGGCTTAGTTGACAAGTTTTCGATACTCTGCAATAATAGGGAATTGAAAAAATGACATTGTTAAAAAGAAAAAAGATATTCCATATAGCAGGAGGGAATATATTATGAAGAAACGTTATTTAATACTGGCAGGTCTGTTAGTAATGACAGTGGCAGCTGCCGGATGTGGTAAGAAAAAGACAACAGAGACAGCACCTGTAGAGGTAACAGCTACCCCGACTCCTGAAGTAACCAAGGCAGTCGATATGGTGGATATGCAGCAGACAGCAGATGAAGACATAAAGAATGTAATGGGGGAGAAAACTTCCACAGCATCTAAGATTGTGTTTGTAAATAATACAGGGGATGACATCCAGTCACTCTATATCCGGACTCATGTGGATGAAGACAGTGAGGATTATGATGCAGACGAGGATGGAGGATGGGGAGATGATCTCATCAATGGAATGTTTACCCTGACAGATAAGGACAAGGCACTGTATTATATGCAGACTGCAAATACACAGACTGCAAATACACAGACTGCAAATACACAGACATCAGATACACAGACAACAGATACACAGACAACATCCAACAAGAGTACAGCTTCCTATGATATCCGTATTGCATATGCTGATGAGGACAAGAATGAATGCTTTTTCCGCGATATTCCGCTTGGAACAATTTCGCAGATTACGTTATGTATGGATGGCACAGATGATGATGCGATCCCATATGCAAAATATCTGACAGGTACATCAACAAAAGAAGTATCCACGCTTGATGCGGTAAAGGAACGTCTTGGAATTACAGATGACAGTGAGTCTGAATCAGATTCCACAGACGACAGTGATAAGAATTCTGCAGATGATTCAGATTCCACAGATAGTAACAACAGTTCTGATCAGAATAATAACAGTGGCAATGGAACCGGGGATAGTTCAGATGATCCGGGCAATGGAGGAAACTCAGACGATCCGGGTACTAATGATGATCCGGGCAGTAACGATGATCCGGGAAATGGCGGCGATATGATTTCCACAGCAGAACAGTATATCGGTCAGTCTCTGGATGCACTGGAAGGCGCATGCGGTTCTCCACAGGGCAGCAGCTATGAGGATGATCCTGAGACAGGTAAAACAGGATTCCATTATTACAGCAATTTCACAGTTTCTACAACAGTTGATGAAAATGGTAATGAAATTGTTGCCGGAATATGGTAGAATAGAACTACGAATGTAACAGAGGAGGTATTCCGATCCTCTGTTACCTGCGATAAAATTAATTTCAGGAGACAGTTACTATGAAACGTGTATTATTAAAATTAAGCGGTGAAGCCCTTGCCGGTGAAAAGAAGACCGGATTTGACGAGGCGACTGTTATTGAAGTTGCAAAGCAGATCAGGACAATTGCTGAGGAAGGACTGGAAATCGGCAAGATCGGAAGAGCACACGTCTGAACTCC
>ERZ506874.444-NODE-444-length-12409-cov-3.73418_pt1 | contig 12409 bp, 9 predicted proteins | sample MGYA00512908_ERZ506874 | MGnify/ENA metagenome assembly ERZ506874 | reverse complement strand
TCGTCACGTATTGATTTATAATGATTTCAGTACATTGCCGGGCACTCCGAAAGGGCCGCGTACACCGTTGTGTGTGGCGGTTTCGGATGATGGTATTCACTGGAAGAATGTAATGACATTGGAAGACAGCCCTATCAGCCAATATTCTTATCCGTCCATCATTCAGGGCAAGGATGGCAAACTCCATGCCGTATATACCTGGCGCCGTCAGCGTGTGGCTTATAAAGAGTTGGATTTGAGCAAACTGAAATAATACGATTGTGGATAAAGGAGTTCTTTGATAGAAAGTATTGGAGAACTTGAAAAAAACGGGTGTCTGAAATAAAAATCAGAAACCCGTTTTTTGAAAACAGACTTTCATTATCTGCCAATGAAAGCTCTTTCTAAAGATACAGAATATGAAATAATTATAAATAGAGTACAAACGTTTCTTATTATCGTCCTCTCTTTATAAAGAAAAGAATAAGTGACAGATTATTATGAAGAGCATTAGACTACTACTTTTACTGGCTTCCGGAGTAACTACGGGAGCATTTGCCCAATCGGGCGGGCTGACGGATATGAGCCAAAGTCGTTTTGCCAAGATGGCCAATACGGAATTAGGTGCTGTGCATTGGACAGATGGCTTTTGGGGCGACCGTTTCAATGTATATAGCCATACCTCCTTGCAAAGTATGTGGGATACATGGAACAATCCCGATGTTTCGCATGGTTTCCGTAACTTTGAAATAGCTGCCGGTGTTTGCGAAGGCGAACATTGGGGACCTCCCTTTCATGATGGTGATATGTATAAATGGATGGAGGGAGTGGCTTCCGTGTATGCCGTCACGAAAGATCCCGAATTGGATAAACTGATGGACCACTTCATTGAACATGTGGTGAAAGCCCAGCGTGCGGACGGTTACATCCATACCCCTGTCATCATTGAGGAAAAGAATAAGGGGATTGACACTCATTCGGAAAAACAGCAACAGACGGTAATTGGTACCAAAGTAGGCGGTGAGGACGAGAAAGGTGCATTTGCCAATCGTCTGAATTTTGAAACCTACAATTTGGGACATCTGATGATGGCAGGTATTATTCATCGCCGTGCCACCGGAAAGACTACTTTATTCGATGCTGCCGTAAAAGCGACAGACTTCCTCTGTCATTTCTATGAAACCGCTTCTGCGGAACTGGCAAGAAATGCTATTTGTCCCTCCCATTATATGGGCGTGGTGGAAATGTACCGTGCTACAGGGATTCCCCGTTATCTGGAACTTTCCAAGAATCTGATTGATATCCGTGGAATGGTGGAAAATGGCACCGATGATAATCAGGACCGTATTCCGTTCCGTCAGCAATACAATGCGATGGGACATGCCGTGCGTTCCAATTACCTGTATGCCGGTGTGACCGATGTGTATGCCGAAACAGGAGAAGACCAACTGATGAAAAACCTGACCAGCATCTGGAAAGACATTGTGACCCGCAAGATGTATGTTACAGGAGCGTGCGGTGCGCTGTATGACGGTACTTCGCCGGATGGTACCTGCTATGAGCCGGACAGTATTCAGAAAGTACACCAAAGCTATGGCCGTCCTTATCAGTTGCCTAATAGTACGGCGCATAACGAGACCTGCGCCAATATCGGCAATATGCTTTTCAACTGGCGTATGCTGGAAGTGACGGGCGATGCCAAATATGCGGATATTGTGGAAACTGCCCTCTATAACAGTGTGTTGAGTGGTGTCAGTCTGGATGGAAAGAAATATTTCTATACCAACCCGTTGCGCATCAGTGCGGATTTGCCATACACACTTCGCTGGCCTAAAGAACGTACCGAGTATATCAGTTGCTTCTGTTGTCCGCCTAATACGCTGCGCACCGTTTGTCAAGCCCAGAACTATGCTTATACGGTGACTCCGAATGCGGTATATTGCAATTTATATGGAGCGAATACACTGGCGACAGCTTTGAAGGAAGTGGGAAAGATCGGGCTGATGCAAGAAACGGAGTATCCGTGGGAAGGTGCTGTGAAGCTGACTGTTACCGAAGCTCCGAAACCATCAAAAAAGAAAACATTCTCTTTGTTCCTCCGTGTTCCGGACTGGTGCGAGAAAGCAACTTTGAAGGTAAATGGTGAACCGGTGCAAGGAACTTGGAAAGCGAATACATACGCCGAGGTAAACCGCATCTGGAAGAAAGGGGACTGTGTGGAATGGGTGATGGATATGCCTGTAAAATTGCTGGAAGCAAATCCGTTGGCCGAAGAAATCCGTAACCAGGTAGTGGTAAAACGTGGCCCGTTGGTATATTGTTTGGAAAGTATGGATATAGAAGGCGGACATAAGATAGATAATGTGCTGATACCTGCCGATATCCGGTTGACCCCGAAAAAAATAATCATTGAAGGCAGTCCGATTGTCGCGTTGGATGGTACTGCCCGTCTGGTTGATGAGGTATCGTGGAAAGATACATTGTACCGCGAGGTAGGAAAGGCCGACAAACCGGTCAATATCCGTCTGATTCCTTATTATGCATGGGGAAATCGCGGAAAGGCTGAAATGACGGTATGGATGCCTTTGGCGCGGACTAATCACTAACCACTTACTCCTAATGATTTACAAATGAAAAAAATATTCATAACCACTACTGCGCTGCTGATAGCTTGTACACTATCAGCAGCCGATTTGTTCGTATCTCCGAAAGGTAATGACCGGAATCCGGGTACCAAAGACTCTCCGAAGGCCACCCTTACAGCCGCATTGCGTCAGGCAAGGGAACTTCGTCGTCTTAATGATGAGAGTGTAAAAGGTGGCATCACCATTCATATGGAGGCAGGTGATTACCATCTGTACGAACCCGTCTTTATTCGTCCCGAGGACAGCGGGACGGAAGCTTCACCTACAGTCATCACTTCGGATGGAAATGCCATTCTGAATGGTGGGGTGGAAATCAGAAACTGGAAGAAGCAAGGAAAGTTGTGGGTAGCCGATGTCCCTATGTTTAACGGACGTCCGCTGGATTTCCGGCAACTGTGGATCAATGGACAAAAGGCTGTTCGTGCAAGGGATGTGGCAGACTTTGAAAAGATGTATCGCATCATCAACAACGATCCCCAAAACGAAATACTGTGGGTACCTGCCGCTGCTGTAAAGAAAATACAGAAGGCCCGATATGCCGAAATGGTCCTTCATGAAATGTGGTGTGTGGCAAATCTCCGTATCAAGTCGGTCGAAATACAGGGAGACAGTGCCGCCGTGCGTTTCCATAATCCTGAAAGCCGCATCCAGTTTGAACATCCGTGGCCGCGTCCTATGGTGACTAAGGATGGTCACAACTCGGCTTTCTATCTGACCAATGCCATGGAATTGCTGGATGAACCCGGCGAGTGGTATCATGACATTGAAAGCCGTAAAATATATTATTATCCTCGGAAAGGAGAGAAGATAAGCAAAGCCGTAGTTCCCGGCATCGAAACTTTAGTATGGGTGGAAGGAACTATAGACCGTCCGGTAAAGCACATTCGTTTTGACAATGTTACTTTCCAATATACCACCTGGATGCGTCCCTCTTTGCAAGGTCATGTTCCTCTTCAGGCAGGTATGTACATGACAGACGGGTATAAAATCCGTCCTTCTATGATTCGTAAGAACAATCATAAGCTGGATAATCAAGGTTGGTTGGGACGTCCGGCATCGGCAGTCGTAGTCAAGGCTGCCCAGGATATTGATTTCGAGAAGTGCCGTTTCCAGCATTTGGGCTCTACAGGTATTGATTATGAATGGGCCACCGGTGGAGGACGTATAAACGGTTGTCTTTTCCGTGATATTGCCGGAAACGGTATTGTGGCGGGTAGTTTCAGTCCTGCCGCTCACGAAACACATCTTCCATACGATCCTGCCGACCGTCGTGAGGTCTGTACCGGACTGACCATTTCCAACAATTATATCAATGATGTGACCAATGAAGACTGGGGTACCTTGGGCATTTGCGCCGGTTATGTAAGTGATATCAATATCGAACACAATGAAATCAGTGATGTATCCTATTCGGGCATCAGTTTGGGATGGGGATGGACACGTACAGTAAACTGTATGCGCAATAACCGCGTGCACGCCAATCTGATTCATCACTATGCCAAGCACATGTATGATGTAGCCGGTATTTATACATTAGGTTCACAACCTCATAGCTGGATTACGGAAAATTGCGTTTCTAACATTTTTTCACCCGGTTATGCACACGATCCCAATCATTGGTTCTATCTTTACACCGACGAAGGATCTTCATTTATCACCGTCAAGGACAACTGGACGGAAGGAGAGAAGTTTCTGAAGAACGCCAATGGTCCGGGTAATACATGGGAAAACAATGGTCCGATGGTGAACGACAGTATCAAGGCAAATGCCGGACTGACAAAGGAATATAGCTATTTGAAGGAAAAATAAAACGTGATACCATTATGAAAAACAGACTTGCCACTTTAGTCGGAGCACTTGCATTGAGTGCTGCCGCCTCCGCCCAGACCTGGATCTGGTATCCGGGTGATTATGAAATATGGCTGGGCAACCAGATGAACAACCGCCGTACGGAACGCGGTGCTTTTTTCCCTCCCTTCTGGAAAACAGACAGCCATTATGTGGTAGTGGAATTCAGCAAGAAATTGGACCTGGCGGAACCTGAAGAGATCTTCATTGCCGCCGAAGGAAAATACAATGTGAAATTGGACGGCAAACTGCAATTCGGTATGCCCTCCACCTTGAAACTCCCCGCAGGAAAACACAGTCTGAACATCAAAGTGTGGAATCAGTCCACTCCCCCCACTATTTATGTGAAAGGAAAAACCGTAAATACGGACAAAACTTGGAAAGTAACCTACGAGGATAAAGAATGGATAGACGAAAGCGGAAAAGCCAGTGATACTTCTGCTACCGTTTATATGGATGCAGGGTGTTGGAACTTTGACGGAGCCACCCAACTGCCTTCCAAGTTTTCATTGGTTAGAAAACCGATGAAAGCAGTTTCCTCCACTCCCCGGAAAGAGGGGGTATTGTACGACTTCGGAAAAGAAACCTTTGGTTATATCACTCTGAAAGATGTAAAGGGAAAAGGAACGATCCATATCTATTACGGTGAAAGTCCTGAAGAAGCCTTGGATACGGAATATTGCGAAACATTGGACAAATTGCTGGCAGAGCCGGGGCAAATAACCGATCTGGCCATCCGGAATACACGGAAACTATACGATGAATATACTTTAGACAATAGCAAGGCTTTCCGTTATGTCTATGTCACTTGCGATCCGGGAGTAACGATGCAGGACGTTTCCATGCAATACGAATACCTGCCCGAAGAGTACCGGGGCTCATTCAAATGTAATGACGAAGAGCTGAACCGCATTTGGGAAGTAGGAGCGTACACCATGCACCTTACTACCCGTGAATTCTTTATCGACGGCATCAAGCGCGACCGTTGGGTATGGAGTGGCGATGCCATCCAGAGTTATCTGATGAACTACTATCTGTTCTTCGATAATGAAACCGTGAAACGTACCATTTGGCTGCTTCGTGGAAAAGACCCTGTGACCAGCCACAGCAATACCATTATGGACTACACCTTCTATTGGTTTCTCAGTATTTACGATTATTATATGTATTCTGGTGACAAAGACTTTGTAACCCAACTCTATCCGCGTATGCAAAGCATGATGGACTATGTATTGGGACGTACCAACGCCAACGGTATGGTGGAAGGTATGACCGGTGACTGGGTATTCGTAGACTGGGCAGACGGTTATCTGGACAAGAAGGGCGAACTCTCCTTTGAGCAAGTCTTGTTCTGCAAAAGTTTGGAAACCATGGCGCTTTGTGCCAGTCTGGCCGGCAATACGGCAGACAAAACCAAGTATGAGAAACTGGCTTCCGCTTTACGTTCCAAGCTGGAACCCGCTTTCTGGAATGAGCAGAAACAAGCGATGGTACACAACCGTATTCAGGGAAAGCAGAGTGAGTCCGTTACCCGTTACGCCAATATGTTCTCTGTCTTCTTCAATTATCTGAATGCCGATAAACAGCAGGCCATCAAACACTCCGTATTGCAGAATGACAGTATTTTGAAAATCACCACTCCTTATATGCGTTTCTATGAACTGGAAGCGCTGTGCGCCTTGGGCGAACAAGAATCGGTAATGAAAGAAATGAAAGCCTATTGGGGCGGTATGTTGAAAGAAGGAGCTACCAGTTTTTGGGAGAAATACAATCCCGAAGAAACAGGTACCCAGCATTTGGCCATGTATGGACGTCCATACGGCAAGAGCCTCTGCCATGCATGGGGAGCCAGCCCCATCTATTTGTTGGGCAAATACTATCTGGGAGTAAAACCCACCAAACCCGGTTACGAGGAATACTCCGTCACCCCTTGTCTGGGCGGGTTGAAATGGATGGAAGGAACAGTACCTACTCCATACGGCAATATCCATATCTATATGGATAAGAAAGTAATCCGTATCAAGTCCGACGGCGGAAAGGGAATACTGAACATTCCAACCCGGAAAGGAATGAAAGCCATGACCATAGAACCCGGAAAAGAACAAGTATTCAAATACTAATGGTATAGATCAAAAAAAGGTGATACCTACCTTCCCAGGCGGGTATCACCAACACTACTTCGTAAGTTTCCGTTATCCGCTGATAACAGTACTTACCTCTGATCTAACATTAGTTTTCTTATGGGCTTCCCCCTGTATCACTACATTCGGAAGCGGGGATTCTACATCTTGGAAAAAAGTATCTTCCAAAAGCTTCGCTTTTTATTCTCTTCTTTATTATCTGAACTTTGATAAATATCTTCGTATCCCCATTTGTCATGGATCATTCTGTAAATCATCCCCCATTCGGGCAGTCCTCCCAGATTGCGGTCATCAATAAACAAATCCGCCTTCAGTTTTCTGGAATAATGATCACTTTCCAGGGTTTCTTCCGCATAATTGCTGTTTACGGCATAAAATTCCAATCCACGCTCCCGGCAGAAATCCACGGCCTCCTGTAATAATTTACCTTCCCGTACACTCCACAGAATAAGGCGGTGTCGTTCCTGTTGTAGTTTTTTCAGCGTTTCTATGGCAAAGGGTAGTTCCCTGCCTATTTCGGGATATTTATGCTCCACTATTGTGCCGTCAAAATCAACTGCTATAATCATTCCTTATGCTTTCGAAAATTCTTTAATACGCTGCTCCTCTGCCAGTTTGCATATCAGCAGGGTTCCCTCTTTCTCGGCTATGATATATCCGTCCAGTCCTTGTATCACCGCTTGTTTCAAATGCGGTGTGTGTACAATGCAGTTATTACATTCATACAATCGGATATTTTCGCCTACGATGGCATTGTTCCGGTTATCTTTGAGCAGCAAGGAATGTAATGAGCCCCAACTGCCTAGATCAGACCATCCGAACTCTGCCGGCAATACATAAATCCGTTCCGCTTTTTCCATTACGGCATAATCTATGGATATACTTTCACAAGTAGGGAACAGCTCTTCTATGGTTTCTTTTTCCCTTTCGGTATAGAACTCCGGATAAATCCTGTCGAACACCTCGGCGATGCCCGGTGCATAACGGCGTATAGCCTCTTCTATGGTTTTTACATTCCATACAAAAATCCCTGCATTCCAGAAATAATTCCCGGCGTCCACATATTGCTGTGCCGTTTTCAAATCCGGTTTCTCTTTGAATTCATCCACTTTCCGTATATCCTGATCCACCTCTTCTCCTGCGGCTATATATCCGTATCCCGTTTCCGGGCGGCAAGGTTTGATACCTATGGTTACAATGGCCTTGCTTTGATCTGTCATCAGCAGTGCCTTGGCTATCGCCCGGCGGAATTCATCCGTATTGATAACCAATGCATCCGCAGGAGTCACTACAATATTGGCGTGAGGGTGGTGTTTTTTGATTTTCCAGCAAGCGTATGTGATGCAGGGTGCCGTGTTACGTGCAACCGGCTCCGTCAGTATATGATGAGGCGACACAGATGGCAATTGTTTCCTTACTGTCTCCTTATACTTTTCCGAAGTCACTATCCATATATTATCCGGAATGCACAACCCTTGAAAGCGTTCCACTGTCAGTTGGATCAGGCTTTTGCCACATCCCGTCACATCAATGAACTGTTTGGGACATTCCGGCGTACTCATGGGCCAGAAGCGGCTTCCTATGCCGCCTGCCATGATAACGATATGAGTTTCCATAACGCGTATGTTCTTTATTTCTTTTTATATTCCAGATACCATTGGTACATCTTGTGCACCCCTTCCTCTATGTCTATTTTGTGATGCCATCCCAATTCGTGCAATTTGGTCACATCAGTCAGTTTGCGCATGGTGCCGTCCGGTTTCTCCGGATTGAATGTAATGTTGCCTTTATATCCCGTCTCCTTTACTATCAGATGAGCCAGGCCGGCGATGGAGATTTCTTTTCCCGTACCGATGTTGATGTGGCAGTTGCGTATCTCTTTTGTGCCGGGACGGTAAGTATCTTTAAAGTCCACATGCTCCATGATGAATACACTGGCATCCGCCATTTCCTCACTCCATAAGAATTCGCGCAGTGGCGTGCCTGTTCCCCACAGTTCCACCCCGTCCTTGCTGATACCGTAGCTTTTCAGGATAGCCAGTATCTCCTCTGTTCTGCTCTCTCCGTTTATACCTTCCACCGGACGCATGTCCAGATCATAGCGTATGTTCTCCCAGTTATCTTCGTTCAAGCATTTGGCAAGATGTATTTTCCGGATCATGGCAGGCAGCACATGGCTGCGTTCCAGATTGAAATTATCATTGGGACCGTACAGATTCGTAGGCATAACAGCGATATAGTTAGTACCATATTGCAAGTTGAAACTCTCGCACATTTTCAGACCCGCTATTTTGGCGATAGCGTATGGCTCATTCGTATATTCCAGCGGGGAGGTGAGGAGAGCATCCTCCTTCATAGGCTGTTGTGCGTCTCTGGGATAAATGCAGGTACTTCCCAGAAACAATAATTTCTTCACTCCGTGACGGAAGCTTTCTCCTATCACGTTCTGTTGTATTTGCAGGTTCTTATAGATAAAGTCCGCCCTGTATGTACTGTTTGCCATGATACCTCCCACGTGGGCGGCGGCAAGGATTACATAGTCCGGTCTTTCTTGGTCAAAGAAGTCCTTTACGGCAACCCCGTCCAGTAAGTCCAGTTCCTTGTGACTTCTGCCGGTCAGGTTGGTGTAGCCCTTTTCTTGCAGGTTACGCCAAATAGCGGAGCCCACGAGTCCGTGGTGCCCTGCTATATAAATTTTGGCTGATTTCTCCATTGAAATTTTAACTAATGATTTAACAGCTTGCTTTAAGATGGAGTTTCTTCACGAATTTCATATCGTGTTTCACCATGATTCCCACCAGTTCCTCAAATGAAGTCTTGCGGGGATTCCATCCCAGTAACGTTTTGGCTTTGGTAGGATCTCCCAGTAATTGTTCCACCTCTGCCGGGCGGAAATATTTGGGATCCACCTCTACCAGCACCTTGCCTGTAGCTGTGTCAATACCCTTCTCGTTCACACCTTCACCTTCCCAGTGCAAGTCGATGCCCACTTCCTTGAAAGCAAGGGTGGCAAATTCGCGTACAGTGTGATATTCTCCGGTGGCGATAACAAAGTCTTCGGGCGTATCGTGTTGCAGAATCAGCCACATACATTCCACATAGTCTTTGGCGTATCCCCAGTCGCGCAGGGAATTCAGATTCCCCAAGTACAGTTTATCTTGGAATCCTTGTGCGATGCGTGCTGCCGCCAGGGTAATTTTCCGGGTAACAAAAGTTTCGCCCCGGCGTTCACTTTCGTGATTGAACAAAATGCCGTTTACGGCAAACATGCCATAGCTTTCGCGGTAATTCTTGGTTATCCAGAAACCATATTGCTTGGCTACTCCGTATGGAGAACGGGGATAGAAAGGAGTTGTCTCTTTCTGAGGAACTTCCTGTACCAGTCCGAAAAGTTCCGAAGTAGATGCCTGATAAATCTTGGTTTTCTTTTCCAGTCCCAATATACGTACCGCCTCCAGCATACGCAGCGTACCTACCGCATCCGCTTCCGCTGTGTATTCGGGCACATCGAAGCTTACTTTTACATGGCTTTGTGCGGCCAGATTATAAATCTCGTCAGGTTGTACAGACTGTATGATGCGTATCAGTGAGCTGCTGTCCGTCATATCCCCCCAATGCAGGTTCACCAGTCGGTTCTGCTTCATATCCCGCACCCATTCGTCCAGATACAGATGTTCTATACGTGCGGTGTTGAATGAAGAAGAACGTCTCAGAATACCATGTACTTCGTATCCTTTTTCTATCAGGAACTCGGCCAGGAACGAACCGTCCTGACCTGTGATACCTGAAATCAATGCTACTTTTTTACTCATATTTTGTATTAATTGAAAAGATTGTTTTAGCCTATAGTGCCACCACCATGCATACTTGAACTTTGGTTGGTATAAACAAATTCCACTCCCAGATAATGTTTAACTTTTACAGTAACCTTTTTACCGGCAATAGAGAAAGTGTACTCTTTTTCTACATATTTGGCTTTGCAAGAGAAATACAGAATATAGTCACCGCTTACGTGGGCTGTAAAGGTCTTGTTTACGGTGTATACACCTTCCGATCCACCTTCTTGTGCGGCTATGGCAGCTTTCACCAATGAAAGAGCGCCTTCATCCAGTCCGGATGCAGAGATTTCCCATCCTAATTTGGCAGTATAAGGAATATCATAAGTAGTAGCGCTCATATTTCCTGCGTTACTGTAGCTGTCTTCTTTCAATATTTCATCGTTCTTGGTTTCGCTGACATTCTTTTCACTCTTTACACGGATAGAATAATCCTTATTCAGTGAACTTCCCTTTTTGATGGCAGCTATGTAGCTGTTGGTCGCTTTATCAAAAGCGGCGTCGGCATATTTCTTCCAGTCACCGATAGCACGTGCGTTAGTCTTTTCGTATACCTCTACTTCGTCAAAATAATAATCGCTGGAACTAGCATTGGCTACAGACAAGGTAACATCCTGATTTAGGGCTGCATCCTGGCTGGAACTGATAGCAATATTAGTCATGGGAATCGCTTCTTCTTTGCTGCCCGGAGTCACATCGGTTGCAACAGCTTCCAGATACGGAGTAAGAGTTACATCGGTAGCGGTTGATACGGCACCGGCGGGAATAGTCAATACTGTCTGGGCATCTTCTGTTTCCCCTTCTCCTTTTTCTGTAATCACTTTATCACTTTCAGGATCAACAGCTACAGCCACGCCTTCCTTGCTCATAGTCACGTTCAGTGTTACTAGACTTCTGTTGGTAGCGTTGTTAGCTATTTCTACTGATGCGTCAGAAACAGTTCTATATCCCCCTCCTTGGCAAAGCTCACCGTATAAGTTTTCTTATCTTTTACCGTCAGTGAATATTGACCGTTTTCGTCTGTGGTTGCGGTAGCTTCTCCCGCTGTTACGCTGACTCCGTCCAGTGCGGCATTATCCGCTACTACTTTACCTTCAATGTAATATTCCACATTTTCGCTTACAGGGTCAACTACAATTTCCGGTTCTTTGTCGTCATCCCCGCAGCTTATTAACCCCAAACTTGCTACAAACAGCAGCAAACCTGTTTTAAAAAACTTGCTTGTTCTCATTTTTCTTCGTTTTTAAAAATTAGTAATCTATTTATTTGCTTCCTTTATCAGGAAATAGCGTATATATTCCGGTTGGAAAAACCGGTTACTCCGGTTCTCATCAGGTCGGGTGCGATAAGTTTCCCCCATTTTTTCATCCGCATATCTGCCCCAGGATTCCATACTGTATTCCATGGCAAAATAATCCGCTTGCCTGACACGCACTCCCCGGTTACGGCTCCACTTCTTGCCGGGCAGAGGGATGGCAAAATGGAATCCTCCGTTTATTTCCCCATCGGTATACATTCCATACACGCCGATGGTATATTCTCCGAAATGGCGGGTGCAGTCGCCTCTTACTCCATAATCCCCATATAGATAACGTGCAGCTTGCAAATCAAATTGCAAATTGAAGCGAGGTTCATACACAGATGCTTTCAGTGCGGCATTCATCCGCAGTTTCCGGCTGATATACCATCCTTCGTCATCGGTCAGCACTGATTGCACAGTAGCTCCTGCCACAGCTCCCAGTTCCAGTCTGCCATTTGCTGTGCGGTATTTCATCTCCGCTTGTGCCCCCATGCGGTTGTTGGTAAAGTTTCCTGCGGTTACTCGCCCCAAAAATCCTTTGCCGAAGCAAAACTCTTGCGACAGTGCAATCACTCCGGGACGTATCTTCTTATACTGTCCTTTTAGGTTGGTCGCTACCGGGAATACCACTTGCGCTGTCAGTTCCGCCCCTTTCCATAA
>ERZ506874.370-NODE-370-length-14242-cov-7.54585_pt1 | contig 14242 bp, 8 predicted proteins | sample MGYA00512908_ERZ506874 | MGnify/ENA metagenome assembly ERZ506874 | reverse complement strand
AGCGCCACCTTGCCAAGGTGGAGGTAGCGAGTTCGAGCCTCGTCGGCCGCTCCATAAGGAGCAGCAACAGTTGCTCCAAATATGGTGACGTGGCCAAGTGGTAAGGCAAGGGTCTGCAAAACCCTCATCCACCAGTTCAAATCTGGTCGTCACCTCCAAAAGTTCCCGGAAGCTGCGGCTTCCGGGATTTTTTGTTTTGCTTTTCTTTTCCCCGTTCCCGTGTTACAATGGTGATACTATTTTTGCGAAGGGGGCCGGCAAAGTGCTCTTGAATTCCAGCGAATATCTGAATACCGTTGAATCCATCAAGCAGGAAATTCGCGCGGCGCAGTATCGCGCATCTGTCAGTGTCAACCGGGAGCTTCTGCTTCTCTATCATACGATCGGCAATACGATCAATGCACATAAGACCTGGGGCAGCAAATTCATTGAAAGCCTTTCTGCCGATATCAAACTTGCTTTTCCGGACGCTTCCGGTTATTCCGTTCGCAACTTGAAGTATATGGCAAAATTTGCACTTGCTTACCCTGACGAGGAATTTGTGCAACAGCCTGTTGCACAAATTCCATGGGGACACAATACCGTTCTCCTGGATAAGCTTTCCTCATCAGAAGAACGCCTATGGTATGCTGAAAAAGTTATTGAAAACGGTTGGTCTCGGAATGTTTTGATTCATCAGATCGAGGGTGGATTATATCAACGTCAGGCCATTGCATCAAAAATCACAAATTTTGAAGCTCGTCTGCCCGCCTCGCAAAGTGAGCTTGCCTTGCAAACGATGAAAGACCCCTATCTCTTTGATTTTATCCCTTTGAAAGAAAATATGCTTGAGCGGGATATCGAGCAGGCTCTTGTCAAAGATGTCACCAAGCTTTTGCTGGAGCTGGGCACTGGCTTTGCTTTTCTGGGCAACCAGTATCATCTGAATGTCGGCGGTGATGATTTTTATATCGACCTGCTGTTTTATAATCTGAGCCTGCGCTGTTATGTTGTGATCGAATTGAAAACCGGTGAATTCAAACCAGAGTATGCCGGACAGCTCAATTTCTATCTTTCTGCGGTAGATGGATTACTGAAAAAAGAGCAGGATCACCCTTCCATCGGCCTTCTTCTCTGCAAAAGCAAGAACGATCTGGTTGCAGAGTACTCCCTTAAAGATATGAGCAAACCCATCGGAGTCAGCGCATACCGTATCACAAGCTGCCTGCCGGAAGAGTTTGAAAAGCAGCTGCCTTCTGTTGAGGATCTTCAAAAGCGGATTTTGTAAGGCAGATTTTTCCCCGTTCCCGTGTTACAATGGGGATACTATTTTTGCGGAAAGGAGGGCCTGCCATGCCCGCTGAACATCACACCACCCTGACCCCGGACACGCCGGTGCGCTACCTCAAGGGCGTGGGGCCCAAGACCGCCGAGCGGTTCGAGAAACTGGGCATCGTGACACTGGCCGATCTGCTCTGCCACTATCCCCGGCGGTACATTGATTTTTCCCGTCCCTACTCCATTGCCGAGGCCCCGCCAGACACCGAGTGCGTGGTGAAGGCCGAGGTGTTCGCCAAACCTGCCGGGCGCATCCTGCCGGGCGGGCGGCGGATGGAGCGCATCACCGCCGGGGATGATGTTTCCAGCCTGGAGATCACCTGGTTCAACAATCCCTATGCCACCCAGAAGCTGGAGCTGGGGCAGGAATACTATTTTGAGGGCATCGTGACCGGCGGGATGCTTCGCCGTCAGATGGTCAACCCGCAGGTGCGCACGGCGGCACAGATCACCGCCGCTCCCTTCGAGGCCGTCTACCCCCAGACCGAGGGGCTTTCCAGCACCGTGATCGCAAAATGCATCCGGCAGCTGCTCCCCCATGCGGAACTCCTGCCCGACCCGCTGCCAGAGGAGATGCTGAAAAAATACCGCCTGCTCTCCAAGGCCGATGCCGTGCGGGCCATCCACTGCCCTGCCACAGAGGAGGAGGCTTTTGCGGCCCGGCGGCGGCTCATCTACGAGGAGCTGCTGGTGCTCCAGTTGGGCATTGGTCGGATGAAGAACCGGGGCAGCGCCTCCACCGGTGCCCCCATGCAGCGGCTCGACCCGGCCCCCTTCTGGGCATCGCTCCCCTTCTCCCCCACCGGTGCCCAGCGCCGGGCCGTAGACGAAATTCTGACCGATCTGTCCGGCAGCACCTCCATGAACCGCCTTTTGCAGGGCGATGTGGGCAGCGGCAAGACGCTGGTTGCCGCCGCCGCCATCTGGGCCTGCATCCGCAGCGGATATCAGGCGGCCCTGCTGGCCCCCACCGAGATCCTTGCCGCCCAGCACGCAGAGAATCTGAACCGGATGCTGGCCCCCTTCGGGATGCGTGTGGCCCTGCTGACCGGCGGCATGAAGGCCGCCGCCCGCCGCACCACGCTGGCCGCCATCCGCAGTGACGAAGCCGACCTTGTGGTGGGCACCCACGCCATCCTGAGCGAGGGCGTGGAGTTTGCCCGGCTGGGTCTGGCTGTGGTGGACGAGCAGCATCGCTTCGGCGTGCGCCAGCGCGGAATGCTGGCCGAAAAGGCCGCGAACCCCCATCTGCTGGTGATGAGCGCCACGCCCATTCCACGCACACTGGGCCTGCTGATCTACGGTGATCTGGACATCTCTATCCTTGACGAGCTGCCCCCGGGCCGCAAGCCCGTCAAGACCCGGTGCATCACCGGAAAAAAGCGGCGGGATCTCTACGGCTTTCTTGACCGGGAGATCGGAGCCGGACGGCAGGTATATATCGTCTGTCCCGCCATCGAGGACACGCCGGACGGCGGGTTGAACGCCGTAAAGAGCTACTACGAGGACATTGCCAAAGCCCTTCTCCCCGACCGCCGGGTCGGCCTGATGCACGGTAAGCTCAAGCCAAAGGAAAAAGCCGCCGTAATGGACGATTTCAAGGCCGGCCGGCTGGACGCACTGGTATCCACCACCGTCATCGAGGTGGGCGTGGATGTACCCAACGCCACCGTCATGGTCATCGAGAATGCTGAGCGCTACGGCCTGAGTGCCCTGCACCAGCTGCGGGGCCGCGTGGGCCGGGGTGCCGCCGAGAGCTGGTGCTTCCTTGTCAGCGACAACACCGCCGAGAGCGTCCAGAAGCGGCTCAAGTTCCTCTGCTCCACCTCGGACGGCTTTGCCGTGGCGCAGTTCGACCTTGAGACCCGCGGCCCCGGCGACTTTTTCGGCAGCCGACAGCACGGCCTGCCCACCCTGCAGATCGCCGACCTGATGAACGACACCCGCACCCTTCACGCCGCTCAGGCCGAGGCCGCCGCTCTGCTGGCCGCAGACCCCCTGCTGGAAGCGCCAGAGCACAGCCTGCTCGCCGCGCAGGTCGAACAGATGTTCACAAAGGCCGGAGCCATGAATTGAAACAATAAAAAGAATCGGTTTCCATGTATTTTTAATGAGAAAGGCTCCTGCTTTCGCAGGAGCCTTTCTCATTATTACGATTCTGTCATCGGTTCAGGCTTTGCGCCGCCTTGGCGATCACAGCCAGCAGATCGACCAGATGTTCCACGTCCATCTGGCCGCTGTTGTTGGCAAAGGCATAGAAGCAGCCCTGCACGCAGAACGAAAGCAGGATGCCCCGGTCGGGGTCCGCTGCAAAAGCGGGGTCTTTGGCAGCCAGACGGTCTCGCAGACCCTTTTCAATGCAGTTGGCAAAGATTCCCTGCCTTGCCCCGGAGAACAGGATGTTCACCGCCTCCTGGTTCTGAACAAAGGCATGGAACAGTTCACGGGTCAGCTGCTCTGTATGCGCAGCGGTAAGCCCCACATTGGGCACACTGTCCAGAATGACATGGATGAGCTTGTTCTCCAACCGGCTGGACAGCTCATAGATATCCTCATAGTGGGCATAAAAGGTGGATTTGTTCACCTTGGCCAGTGTGCACAGGTCTTTGATCCTGATCTTCTCCAGTGGCTGGCGGGCACGCAGCTCCATGAATGCCTTTTCGATGGCGCGGTCAGTCTTTTCAATGCGGATGTCCAAAATAATCCACCACTTTCATTGTTTCGTTGGATATCCAACGCTTTTCGTTTTTCGGGGATAGACAGTTTGTTCGAGTTTTCTTACAATATCAATAGAGAATCCCTTTCTCTCTCAATGCGGCTTCGATCCTCTGGAATGTTTCTTCATCCGGGCAGCGGAGGGTGTGCAGGTGCACGCCGCCGGTCATCCGGCTGAGCAGGCACTCCGGGGTATTGGCTGCCTGGGTGATAAAGGTGTCCACATCGTATCGGCTGGCGAGGTTCAGGTTGCCCCGCAGTTCGCCGTAAAGCGGGTTGTCCACCGCCACATCGACCACCACGCCTCCCTGATCCACCACCGTGTAAAGCTCGGTGCGCATCTCATCGGCGGTCTTATGCACACAGGCCAGGATGCCGGTGTAGCCGCCGGGGGTCGGGTGGAACTGATACCCGCGCGGGGTGGCCTCGATTTCGGCCCCGCCGGCCCGCAGAAGGGCCACGTCCCCCACCACGATCTGGCGGCTGACCCCCAGCTTTGCGGCCAGTGCACTGGCACTGATGGGTGCGCTGGCCCCATGGAGCTGTTGCAAGATCTTTTCCCGGCGCTGTGCTGCGTTCATTGTTGTTCCCCCTGTCAGCATTTTTCCCTATTATAATAGTGCATGACAGGTGTCCTGTCAATCCAGACGCAGGACCGTGGCGTAATTGGAGGGCAGCTGGACCTTCATCCGGCCAGATGCAAGGCTGACCATCACATTCTCCGCACCCACGGTATCGGCCAGCAGGTCCGTTGCAGCGTTGGCCTCCACCGGCAGCTGGAACTCTATCTCCGCCGGGCCGTCGCCGTTGTTGAATACGGCCACGAGGGCTTTTCCATCCAGCACCCGGGCAAAGGCATAGCACTGGGTGGTCAGCTGGAGCTCCTTCACCTCGCCCCAGCTCAGGGCCGGGTATTCGGCCTTCAGCCTGCCCAATGCGGCGTACACACTGGTGACGGGGTTGGTGGTCAGGTCATCCCGGAATTTGTCCAGCTCCAGGCAGGGGCGCAGGGGCCAGTCACTGCCCCACTCCTTTTTGCCCTCGATGCCAAATTCGGAGCCGTAATAGATGGACGGAATGCCCCAAAGCGTGTATACTAGAATTGCAATGTGCCGGATGTGCGCCTTGTTCCGCAGTTTATTGGGCAGGCGCTCCACATCGTGGTTGTCGGAGAAGGTATAAAGCCGGGTGTCGTGGCAGAGTCCCTGCAGACGGCGCATGGTGTGTGCGATCTCAAAATAGTTGTGGTCGTTGTGGCCGCTCCACAGGCCCTTGTGCAGCTCATAGTTGGTAACGGAATGGAGCATTTCAGGGTTGGCCCAGCGGCTGTAATCGCCGTGGATGACCTCGCCCATCAGCCAGAACTCAGGCTTGACCTCGTTGGCAAGGCGGCGCAGACCCTTCATAAAGTCGAAGTCCAGCACATCCGCTGCATCCAGCCGGATGCCGTCAATGTCGAATGCATCGACCCAGAAGCGGATGGTATCATAATGGTAGTTCTGCACCTCGGGGTTGCGCTGGTTCAGCTTGACCAGCAGGTTGAAGCCGCCCCAGTTGCCGTAAGAAAAACCGTCGTTGTACTCGTTGTTGCCCCAGAAGTTCACATCGCAGAACCAGTCCTTATAGCGGGCGTTCTCGCGGTTGGCCTGCAGGTCTTTGAAGGCAAAGAAGTCCCGGCCCACATGGTTGAACACACCGTCCACAATGACCTTCTGGCCCCGGGCGTGGCAGTTGGCCACGAACTCCCTGAACTCCTCGTTGGTGCCCAGGCGGCGGTCCACCCGGCGGTAATCGATGGTATCATAGCCGTGGGAGCCGCTCTCGAACAGCGGGCCGATATAAATGGCCGTGCAGCCCAGGTCTTTGGAGGCGTGCTCGGCCCAGGCGTTCAGCTTTGCGAACGCGCCCGGTGTGGGCTGGCCATCGTTTTCGTACGCACAGCCGCACAGGCCCAGCGGATAAATGTGATAAAAAACTGCGGTATCATACCATGCCATAGTTACTCTCTCCCATATCATTTCTTCTGCCGCCCAGCAGCGGCAGGCTCAGTATACCACAAACTCCGCCAATTGTGTGGATATTTGATAAATTTTCTGCATAGTCTCTGTCAGAATCAGCAAGTGTGACGATTTTGATTAAAAATTATTGGTAAATATGACCGGGTGTATCCCGTTGAGAAAAGGAGATATCTGCATGAATTTTCCCACCATCGACCGCTCGTTCTTTGCGGGCGAATGCTTTGATGCCTACCGTGTGCTGGGCGCGCACCCCTGCCGGAATGACTTTGGGCAGGAGGGCTGGCGGTTTGCCGTGTGGGCCCCGGGTGCTGTGGCTGTGGAGATCTGCGGCGGCTTTGACGGCTGGGGGCCGGGCGTTCCCATGCAGAAGGCCGACACCGGCGTGTGGAGCGGCTTTGTGTCCGGCCTTGCCGAGGGAGAGCTGTACAAATACCGCATCCACGGCAAGGATGGCAGCACCGTGATGCGGGCTGACCCCTACGCCTTTTCCACTGAGCTGCGGCCCGGCACGGCCAGCAGACTGTCCCGGATGGACTTTGCCTTTGACGATTCCAGCTGGATGGAGCGTCGGGACAAGTGCCGCAACCTGCCCCTGAACATCTACGAGCTCCATGCAGGCAGCTGGAAGCACAAGCCCAACGCCACCCGCGAGGACGGCTCGGATGGCTGGTACAATTACCGGGAGCTGGCCCGGGAGCTGATCCCCTGGCTGCTGGATCACCGCTTCACCCATGTGGAGCTGCTGCCGCTGGCAGAGCATCCCTTTGACGGCAGTTGGGGCTACCAGACCACCGGTTACTTCTCTGTCACCAGCCGCTACGGCGACCCCGCCGACTTTGCAGCCTTTGTCAACGCCTGCCACCGGATGGGCATTGGTGTCATCATGGACTTTGTGCCCGTCCACTTTGCCGCCAACGGCGACGCGCTCGCCAACTTTGACGGCACCCACCTCTACGAGTACGACAGCGATGTGGGCCACAGCGAGTGGGGCACCTGCAACTTCAACTATTACCGCCGGGAGGTGTGCAGCTTCCTGAACAGCGCCGCTGCCCTCTGGATGGATGTCTACCACTGCGATGGCATCCGGATGGATGCCATCTCCCGTGCCCTTTATTGGCAGGGCGATCCCAACCGCGGCGTGAACGAGGGCGCTGTTACCTTCCTGCGGAACCTGAACCACGGCCTGAACGAGCGCTGGCCCACCGGCATCTACACCGCTGAGGACTCCACCAACTTCCTCAAGGTCACCGCCCCCACCCGCTACGACGGCATCGGTTTCGATTATAAGTGGGACATGGGCTGGATGCACGACACGCTGGATTATTTTGCCACACCCTTTGGTGAGCGGCCCGATGCCTACCACAAGCTGACCTTCAGTATGCAGTATTTCTACAATGAGCTGTATCTGCTGGCACTCAGTCACGACGAGGTGGTGCACGGCAAAAAGACCATCATTGATAAGCTGTGGGGCACCTACGAGGAAAAATGTGCCCAGCTGCGCACCCTTTACTTCTACATGTACACCCACCCGGGCAAAAAGCTGAACTTTATGGGCAATGAGCTGGGGCATTTCCGGGAGTGGGATGAGAAAAAGGAGCTGGACTGGGGCCTGATGAAGTATCCCTTCCACGACAGCTTCCAGAAATATTTTGCCGAGCTGGGCCGCCTGTATGCCACCGAACCCGCCCTCTACGACGGCGAGTACAACCCGAACTGCTTTGAGTGGCTCGCCTGCGAGAGCCGGGACGAAGGCGTGTACGCCTGGCTGCGGAAGGGCGCGGGCCAGACCATCCTCTGTGTGATGAACACCCAGAATACCGCCCACAAAAAGTTCCCGCTCTACTTCCAGTACCCCTGCGCCGCCGATGAGCTGCTGAACAGCGAGGCTGCCTGCTGGAACGGTGCGGACCGCAGCCGCATCAAACACCTGCACACCACCGATGGCGGCGTGTACGGCCGGGACTACACCCTGAGCGTGGATCTGCCCGCCATGGGCAGCCGGATGTACCGCATCACGCCGGAGGCTCCCCACCCGGAAGCCGCGCAGGCCTCTGCCCGCAAGGCCGCCGCCCAGAAGCGCAAGGCCACCATCGCGGCAAAGCAGAATTCCAAAAAGTAATATCGCATTCAAAATATCCCGTCTGCTGAAATGCAGGCGGGATATTTCATGTTCCGGGGGCCTGCCCTCTTGCCTGTGCCGCCCGGAACCATTATACTGTAAGCTGTAATATTGTGGTTCAAAACCGAGGAGCATGTACAATGTCAACGATACTTTCTGAAAAGAAGACCTTTTCGCCCTGGGCAAAAGGCGGCATCGGGCTGGGTGCCGGAGCACTCCTGCTGGTGCTGGTGGGCCTGCTGTTCCCCACCGCGGCGGCGTTCTTCCCGCTGGTGAGCCTGTGGTGCAGCTGTGTGCTGTTCTACGGCGCGCTGTGGGTGCTGCACACTGCCGGTGTGGAGCTGGACTTCTTCCACCGCGCAGCCATCATCGCCTTCTGGGCCGGAGCTGTGCTCTACTTCTATTGGGCGCTGGGGCGGCGGCAGTTCATCTACGCCTGGGATTATGTGAACTACATTCAGAAGCAGTTCAATACCGAAGCGGCTTTTGCGATGGGCCCGGTGGCCGGTTTTAAGTATATCATAAGCACATTTTCTGAAGATTACACCAATTTCATCACCTTGTTCACTGAGTTCCCGTTCTGCCTCACCGCAAAAACGGGTGACAGCTACGCTTTTGCGCAAGTATTCTGTGTGCTCCCCAGCCTTATGCTGATGCTGGCTGGTCTCACGATCAAAATCGGGCAGATTCTGGAGGTCAAGAATAAGTTCTGGTATTTTATCATCGGCTTTTCCTGGGTGCTGACCTATCCGTTCCTGCGAATGAGCGCTATGCTGGCACAGCCGGACTGGTTCGGTCTGATCTTCGCTTTTGCCATTCTGCTCCTCACATTGGACTACCGTTTTGAAAAGCTGGAGCCGGGGCGGTTTGTGCTCATCTTCCTGGCAACGGCCGCGATTATCCTGAGCCGCCGCTGGTACTTATATTTTGTGGTGGGCTATTATTTTTCCTATGCGCTTCTGCTCTTTGTAAGCAGTGCAAAGCTCACAAAACAGGGCCAAAAGGGCCTTGCCCTGCGCCGAGTACGCAACCTCATCCTGTTTGGTGTCTGCGCCATGGCAGCAATGGTGGTCCTGCTCTGGCCTATGGTCAGCAAGATCCTGGCTTTTAACTACTCCGACCGCTATTCGTACTATAATGTCGGCGGCATTGCAGTAGAGCTCTATTATCATGCCATGCGCACCGGCCTGCTGAACCTTATTTTGATCCTGTTTGGTTTGTGGCTCTGCGTCAAGCGGAAAAAAAACAGCCTGCCTGTGTTGGCGCTGTGTGAGCTGATGCTCAGTATGCTCTTGTTTACCCGAGTGCAGAATTCCGGCTCCCACCAGATGCTGCTGTACGTGCCCGCCTATGTCATTCTGTTTCTCTGCGGCGCGGCGGGTCTGGCAGAGAGTATCGAGCATTTCAAAATACCAAAGCTTTGTTTCTGGGTCTTTACACTGTTGTTCGCCGTGTCGGTGCGGTGCTCCCCGCTCACTGTCATGGCCTTGCCAGAGTTCGTTATCCATGCGTTCCACCCGGCAGACCTTGCTGAGTATCAGCGGCTGGACGAGCTGACCTATGACCGCAAGGACAAACCGCAGATCCAGGCCATGGCACAATGGCTGGTTGAACATCTGGGGGAGGGCGAGGTCGCCTATATGATTCCGGATGACATGCTCTACAATCCCGGCCACCTGCGGAACTGTGACCTGCCCAACCATGCACTGGACGGCAAGTTGCCGGACAGCTTCTCGGTGCCGGGCACCCACTATTTCCCCACCGGTTTCTTTGATGCCAGATATGTGGTAACTGCAGACCCGTTCCCCCTCTCACTGGCTCCGGACACGGAACTGGGCCACCGGTTCAACGCCGTTTTTCTTCAGCTGAGAGAGACCACCCACCAGCAAGTTGCGACCTTCGATATGGGCAACGGCACGGTGTTCACGATCTGGGAACGCACCACTCCCGTGACACGTGAGGAAGTGGAGACCTATCTCCATGAATTTGATGCTGAAAACGCCAAATACCCAGAAATGTTTTCCGCAGTTGTGGAAAACTGGCTGGCTGTTCATGGTTTATAAAAGGAGAGTAAAACGATATGTCCAACAACGCAAAAAGTCTGCCAGAAGTAAAATTAGGCCAGTACAAGGGGCTGGCTGTCACCCGCCATGTGCGGCCGCTTTCCGAAAAGACCATTGACCAGGAGATGGTCCACCAGACCCGGATGCGCTCCGTCTACCACAACTCCACCGCCCCCGCCAAGCGCGGCAGCCGGGTCCTGCTGGATTTTGTCGGCTTCATGGACGGGGAGGAGATTCCCGACAGCCGGATGGAAAAGGTGATGGTGGTTCTGGGGGACGGCAAGCTGATGCCTGCCGCCGAAGATGCCATCTACGGCCACACCGCTGGCGAGACCTTCCGCTTCGATTTCACTTACCCGGAGCAGTTCCGGGTGGAGGAGCTCTCCGGCAAGACCGCGCAGTTTGAGATCAAGCTGCACTCCGTGGCCGAAAAGACCACCCCGGAGCTGAACGAGGAATTTGCCCGGGCACAGGGCTATGCAGACCTTGCCGCCATGCGCGAGGCCGTGCGGGCCAAAAAGCGGAAGATCCACGAAGATGCCGCCGACCGCGCCGCCGGGCAGGAGCTGCTGGCAAAGGCCGGTGCCAACCTGACCGTGGACCTGCCCGAGGCCATGCTGGACCGCACCGCCGACAATGAGATGCGGATGCTGGAGCAGCGGCTCTCCCGCAGCAACATCACCCTGGAAAAGCACTGCAAGAACAGCCACACCACTGCTGCCGCCCTGCGGGCAGGCTACCGTGACGCTGCCGAGCGGAACCTGCGCTCCATGCTGGCCTCCCGCTCCATTGCTGAAGCCGAGAACATCACCGTGAGCACGCTGGAGGTCAACAACGAGTACCGCCGCCTGTCCCAACTGCAGGACACCCCGGAGGCCGATATCCGCCGGGTGCTGAGCCCGGACACCCTTGCCGCCGCACTGGTTGCACAGAAAGTCCAGCGCTTCCTGCTGGACAACGCCGACATCACCACGGTGATGGACCCCGAAAAGGAGTGATCCTATGAGTATCTTTACGCGCTACGCCATGGATGCGCTGATGAAGACCACCCACCCCGAAGTGAACCGCAAGCAGTGCTGGAACCTGCACCCCCACCGCACCCCCTGCACAGCCTGCAAGGACATCTGCCCCTATGGCGATGAGATCTTCACCCGCCCCAACCTCGTCAAGGACTGGGATCCCTGCACCGACTGCGGCCTGTGCGTCTCGGCTTGCCGGTCGGGCTGCATTGCCCCCTCGCCGGAGCAGGTGCAGCGGGACATCTCCCCTGCCGACAGCGATGGCGACACCATCTGGATCGGCTGCGAAAAATCCACCCGGAAAAACACCGTGGTGCGCACCTGCGTCTCGGCCTATTCGTGGGAAGCGCTGGCCTACCTTGCCCTGAACAAGAAGATCGTCCTCGATCTGACCCCCTGCGGCGAGTGCGAGAACGATGTCTGTGCCGAGCATCTGCGTGCCGTTCTGACCCGGCTGGTGGAGTTCTTCGGCCAGCCCCTATTCGAGGCCCGGTTCACGCTGGCATACGAGCTGGACGATGCCCCCTTCCACGTCAAGGAGTATTCCCGCCGTGAGATGATGGAGCAGGTGACCTCCGGCTCCAAAAAGGGCACCAAGCAGCTGCTGCGGATGCTGCCCGGCCTGCGCAGCGAGGACGAGAGCAGCCAGGATTTCCGGCTGCTGCTCCACCAGTACACCAAGCAGCTCAAGGCGGTGTCCGAAACGCCCCTGCGCTATGGCTACCACCTGCCCAACTTCACCCAGAAGTGCTTTGCCTGCGGCCGGTGTGAGAAGAGCTGCCGCAGCGGTGCCATCAAGTTTGAGGACCTGCCCGACGGCCAGACCCGCGCGGTGATCACGCCGTGGAAGTGCAGCGAGTGTGGGGTCTGCGTTGCCGCCTGCTCCAACGGCGGTCTGGACGGCCTGAAGCTGCGCCAGCTCACCAGCCTTGGCCCTGTCAGTGTCTACAAGTGCACCAAGACACTCTGCAAGGAATGCGGCAAGCCCATTGCGCCCAACTGTGCGGACGGCATCTGTTCTGTCTGCCGCATCAAGCTGCGCACCAAAAAACGGCAGGAGGAGGCTGTGGCCCGCGCCAAGGAGCGTCAGGCCGAGCGCGAGGCCAAAAAGGCCGCGGAGGCGGCCGCAAAGGAACTGGCAGAAGAAATTAAAAATGCCTCACCCTCTCAGCCGCCTATCGGCGGCAGCTCCCCCGAAGGGGGAGCCCCTGGCGTTCCGGTCACTTCCACTGTAAATGAATAAAACTTGCTTTCCCAGTTTGCCAAAGGCTCTCCCTTTGGGAGAGCTGGCATTGCGGAGCAATGACTGAGAGGGCGAGCATGTTTCCCATTGACGCAGCTCCAAAAAAATGCTATAATTCTTTTTAACCACCCAGCTGTGGTCGGGAGGACAAGTTACAAAGGCGTAACGGATGTGTTTCCGTTACGCCTTTTTTTGCTTCCCGCTGCCGGGAAACAGCGGGCCTGTCGGCTTTGGGCGGCAACCAGACTTCAACACGAAGAAAAGAGGGAATTTCATTATGAAACAGTCTATTTCTCGTCGTCAGTTCCTCAAGGCAAGCGGCCTGGCAGCCGCGGGTGCCTGCGCCGCCGGTCTGCTGTCCAGCTGCGGCGGCAAGAGCGGCGGCAGCTCCTCCGGTTCTGCTTCCGGTGCGGATACCAGCAAGTACACCGTGCTTTATTCCAGCCAGCCTGCGACCCTGAACTACCTGACCACCGCTACCGACCTGGAAATGGTCGTGGGTGCAAACTGTGTGGACACCCTGGTCGAGTACGACAACAAGGGCGTGATGCGCGAGGGCCTGGCCACCAAGTGGGAGTGGGATGCCGACACCCTGACCTGGACCTTCACCCTGCGTGAGGAGAACTGGGTGGACAACAACGGCGAAGTCGTTGCCCCCGTGACCGCCCAGGACTTTGTGGATGCCCTGCAGTATGTACTGACCCCGGATTACGCTTCCTCCAACGTGGGCCTGGTCACCGCCTACATTGCCGGTGCGGATGATTACTACAACTATCACGTCTACCTGACCAATGCTGAAAACGGCACTGTGGACGATGACGGCACCACCTATGTCACCGATGGCAGCGGCAACGTGACCGTGACCGCAGCAGACGGCACCGCTTCCACCTACGCCCCCGTGGACTTTGATTCCGTGGGCGTAACCGCTGTGGATGACCACACCCTGACCTACACCCTGACTTACGATTTCCCCGGCTTCCTGAGCCTGCTGTGCTACCTGCCCTATGAGCCCGCCTACGGCCCCCTGCTGAGCGAGATGGGCGACCAGTATGCCACCAGCGCCGAGACCCTGTACAGCTGCGGTGCTTTCTACCTTTCTGATTACGAGTCTCTGGAAACCTGGATCATGAAGAAGAACCCCGAGAACTATGATGCGGACAATGTCTTTATCGACACCATCAGCCGCATTTACAACGCCGAGGCTGCCGTGAACGGCCCCGAGATGATCAAGCGCGGCGAGATCGACGAAGCCACCATCGGCTCCGATATTCTGGACAGCTGGCTGGCCGACGATACCACCAAGGACATGGTGTCCATGGATCGTCCCAACACCAACTACACCTACTTCTACATGTTCAACTTCATGCCCTTTGCACACGAGTTCTCCAACTGGAACGTTGAGGGCGTGGACGCAGAATACGAGCCCGAGAACTGGGCCAAGGCCATCAACAACACCAACTTCCGCAAGGCCTTCCTGTACGGCATCAACAACGCCGTTACGCTGGCTGTCAGCGCACCTCTGGGCTATGACAGCTACAAGCTGAACACCATCACTCCCCCGAACTTCTGCGCCACCACCGATGGTGTGGACTACACCCAGTGCGGCGGCCTGGCCGACCTGACCGAGTTCTTTGACGAGGCCAAGGCCAAGGAGTACCGTGATGCTGCCATTGAGGAGCTGACTGCACAGGGGGTCACCTTCCCCATCAAGGTGCAGCTGCCCTACAACCCCTCCTCCACCGACTGGG
>ERZ506874.343-NODE-343-length-15228-cov-8.2832_pt1 | contig 15228 bp, 8 predicted proteins | sample MGYA00512908_ERZ506874 | MGnify/ENA metagenome assembly ERZ506874 | reverse complement strand
AATGCGGCCCCCGCCCGTAGATGATGTGTTGTCAGTTTCACTTTTTTATCCTTTTTTAATCATTAACTGACTATAATGGCAAGATCACTACGATTTAAAAAACGAAAAGCTATCGAATAGAAGAAAAAGGTATAAAAAAACTGGCACTTCTTGCTGACCACGCAAACACCTTTCGTACAGCATGATGAGAGCGGTAAAAGCAAACTACACTTATGCTTCATTCGATGCACATTTGCAGAAGGTTGCCGCTATGAAGCCAACGATGCTACTCATGATTACCGTATTCCTGACTTTTCCAGCCATTTCTCAGGCCGAGTCGCCATTCAGCTCGCTACAGTCGGCAAAAGAGAAAACCACGGTATTGCAAGATTTACGTAAAATTTGCACGCCACAGGCGTCATTATCAGACGAAGCGTGGGAAAAATTAATGTTGTCTGATGAGAGTAACAAACAACATATCCGCGAAGCTATTGTGGCGATGGAGCGTAATAATCAGAATAACTACTGGGAAGCGCTGGGTAAGGTGGAATGCCCGGATATGTGAATTTCGCACACCTCCGCGCTCAGGCCAGCAGCCGCTGACTTAAACTCGCACATCAGTAAATCACCTGCTTTTTCAAATTCCAATCAAAATTGAACCAGTTCATCAGGATTGTGGATAAATTTCCCTCTACATTATTTTCATTTCATCACATAGAAAATCTTATCTCATTGAAACAATACTTGTTTTTAATGCAGAAAACGAAGCCCAACGGATGGGCATAAAAATGAGCGAATTTTGATATCACCACCCTCTAAAAAATGGTGAAGTCTGAACAAAGAATGTTCGAAAGGAGAGAGTAGAGATGGAAAGCGCAAATCTGGATTTAGAAGAAAATAAAGAAATTGCCAGTAAGTTCGAACGTGCATTAGGTATGGGAGCAACACTTGCAGAGCTGCATGGCATAACCCCGGATACCCTTGAAGGCGTTTATGCTTACGCTTATAACTTTTATGAAAAAGGAAGACTTGACGAAGCTGAACTCTTTTTTAAATTTCTCTGTATTTATGATTTCCAAAATTATAACTATTTAAAAGGATATGCCGCCGTCTGTCAGTTGAAGAAAGATTATCAAAAGGCATTCGACATGTATCATATCTGTTTAATGCTATCTCCCGATAACGATTTCTCTTTGGTTTATTATATGGGTCAATGCCAGATGGGCTTAAAAAACATTAAAATGGCCACGGGGTTATTTAATACAGTCGTAACCTATAGTCAAAATGAAAAAATTAAAGAGATGGCTACTACTTATCTTGAACTTTTGACAGCCAATTCCGAAGAGGAAGTTCAAACAGAGTGAGTCGGCAAAATGAACATAAACGGAAAAAACGCTTCTTTTACGTCTGAAGAGTTAGCCAGGAAATATCATGAGGAAGGCACAGTTGATTTAAAAAATAACCATGGCGATAAAATAAATGAGAAGAATAACAATAAACACATTACTTACTTTCCCGTTGATGCCATTTTAGATGGGAATAAACATCTGCCATGAGTTAAATAAAAAAGAATTAATTACACCCGATGATAGCTTAAAAAGGAGGTGAATTATGTCGGCACCGATTACGGGACAAACGATCACGTTTGAACAAATCAGTGAAACATTGCGTACACAGTATAGCGATGCGGAAAAAAGACTGCAGGACAGCAGCAAAACGCAAGTTGATCCCATGCGGCTTAATAAAAACCCGAAATCCCTTGATAACGATATTCGCGCTCGTCTTGAAAACAAACCGATGCTTGCTCCGCCTACAATACAGGTTTCAGATTCAGACAACGCCACTACAGCAAAGACGAATGATGCCCGCCTGACAATGATTTTGGGTAATTTAACAGGCATTGCCGATCAGGATATTACAACACGTTTGCATAATAACCTTGACAGCACCCTGCTTCGACACGAAATGGCACATAATAAGTTTCGTGAATTAAGTGACGCTTACTCCTCGTCATTAGATGATGCGCAAAAAGCCGACGATATCATGCATCAGGCCAATAATAATTACAATGCGGTCGATAAAAAGGTGCAATCGCTGGAGAAAAAAGTCAACACATTGAATCAAGAGCTGTCGCAACTGCAACCTGGCGATCCGCAATATAATAAAGTACTGACGCAAAAAAATGCGGCTGAAAAAACACTCACGCTGTCATTACAAAAAAAATCGTTAGCTGAGAAATCGTTAAATACAGCCATTATGGATGCTGATGCTGCGATCGGCCAAAGTATGGAAATTTTTGACGAAATTCAACAGCAAGAACAGATTAATAACTTCACCACCAATATTTGCCTGACACAGGAAAACCAGAAAAATAGAAACGCGACAGCCACATTTATCCTTTTGATTACTTCAGTAATGGAAGTTATTGGTGATACCAATTGCGACTCTATTAAAAATCAATCTGAGGTAATGAAAGAGATTAACCATGTCAGGGAAAATAAACTCAATGAAACAGCACGTAAATATACTACCACGACTAAAGTTTTAAAAATCGTTAATGAGTGTGTAACTGTAGTTACCTTTGCCGTAAGCGCAGTCTTAATTGTTGTTGGTCTTCTTGCTGCAGTTCCAAGTGGTGGTTCAAGTATTGCGGGTGCATTGGCACTTATTGGAGGAATAGCGGGCGCAGTAGTATTAGGTGTAGATATCACTTGTCAAATCGCTCTGGGCACCACGGCTACCGGCTGGATTTTAGGGAAAGTTGTTGAAGGTCTTTCGGCTGCGATTAAAACAGTTGATCCCACTCTGCTCGCAATCACCGCGCTTCTGGACGTTATTGGTGTCGATCAAGATACGATTGAACTGGTTAAAAGTATTTACGCAAGTGCAGCCGCTTCTATTGTCATGGCGACAGTAATGATTGGTGCAGCTGTAATATGTTCTGTAGCAATAGGGGCCGTTGTTTCTGCATTATCAAAAACAGCCGCCGAAGAAGTCACCAAAGAAATAACAAGCACTATAAAATCAACCATTGAATCCATTATTAATTCCGTTTCAAAAAATATTATAAAGGTATTAGACAGCGTATGCAGCGTGCTACAAACATCAGCCGTAGTGTTGAAGTTGATTGCCAAAATAAGTAATGGCCTGGAGAAAATAGGCTTACTCATCTGTGCAATAGCAACATCGACGATGAATTGTTTTGTTGCTGGAAACTCTGCCGACATGGCAATTTTACAACAGGACATGAGTAATCTATCAAAAACGCGTGAACAAATGCTTTCAGTATTGCAAAGGGTGGATAAAACCGTCGAACAAGAGGTAAGCCAGATGGTAAGAGTATTACAACACCGAACTGAAGCCTTAAAATTTGCTTCCCATTCTATCGTATAAGAGGGTTTTAACATGGCCACCTATGAAATTAAAAATGCGACCAGCATACATAATATTAACAATCTCGATAAAACAATCTTTGATAGAGATTATGGTAAAGAAAACAACATACCAAATGATAATAAAATTGTGCAATACTATAACCTTAAAGATATTAAGCATGACATAAGCTCTCAGTTTATAATATTAAAAAATACAGACAGAGAAGTCTGTCCGGAACTAAGAGTAAAACTTTTGGATAATCTTAATTACTCAAGGAATACGCTAGATAATTTGAGGGGTGACCTTGACCAAGCTACAATTTCATTCAGTCAATCAAGCAGTTCTGCAGAACAGAGTTCTATTAAAATATCTAAATATAATATCCTTGATATGCTAGATAATTTGACCATGCGACAACAGGCTGTTATGGAGGAATTTTTAAGGGTATTCACATCAATGTATAAAGCCTCTGCTATGTCTGAGGCTATTATGAGCAACGTTTTTGAACAACTTGTCCAGTATCAGAAAACAGAAACCGTACACGCCACAATGGCAAGTTCGGCAGGTGTTCTTGCCGGGTCAACAGTTGGCGCAGCTGGAGCTGCAGCATCTGTTGTAGCAAATTTCAGAAGCCATCCCGAAAAGATGCAAACCCTTACACCTGATCAGAAGCACACTATCAGTGGAACTGATGATAAAACACAGCGAGGATTAAAAAGGGAAGTTCAAGATCAACAAGCTTATCTCAAGCAAATAGATGAAGAAATAAAAACAACAACGAAAGATACAACACTTGATGAAGAACAAAAAGAAGAGACCCTGAAATATTACGATAAAGAAAAAGAAACTACGGAAGAAAAAATTAGAGATAAAAACGAGCGTATTAGTATAAAACATAACAGGAAATATAATAAATATTTTACTATAGGTAAAGCAGATGTACTTTCACAGCTTGTTAATCAATCAACTCAAGCATCACTTAGAATTCTAGAAAGTACTACTCATGCAGAAAAAGACATTGTTGAACAGGCTAAAAATGTCATGCATTCAGTTATGAGTAGCTATCTGGATCAAATTAATCGTGATATTCAAGGAAGAGATCAGGCACTCAATTTATTACAGCAAATAATACAAACCATTATTGATACTGATAGTGCTATCGTTCAAGGCATTCGCTCATAAATTATTGCAATAATAGTTTCTTATATTTAAGGAGGAATGACACATGATTAATAAAGATAATAATTTAAATATAGATATTCTACGTCAGCAGAATGCAAACATTCCTCTTCAAGAGGCATCCTCGCAAAGTGAGGAGCCTCATCAACTAGAAAACAGCAAAAGCGAGGGTAATTTGTATAACAGCGCCAGTAAGGATAATAATATTGGCGCTATGCTCAAGAAAGATGTTGAAAAACTATCAACTTTAGTCAGTGAACGTGGCCCGCGAAATGAAGACTGGAAATGCCAGCATGACATACAGCTTAACTTCGTTAAAAACATGCTCAGAAATTTCCCAACTGAGAACCTGTCAGAGAAAGGATCCGCGCTCTTACACGAAAGTTATTTGCTGATAAAAAACGTTCTGCAGCTTACAGAAAATGTTAATACTATTGACGTAAAATTAAAGGATACCGCTACAATATTGACCCTGCATAACTCTGTGAGAAAAACCCTGGCTAACGTTGCTCACAACACAACCGGGTCAAGTGCAATGGCAACGACCAAAGGTACCTTAAATCACGCTATCGCTTCTTTAGACAGTTCTGTGCCTGAAATGAGAAGTTCAGCAACCAGCAGTACTTTAACGGCCAGTAGTTCAAACGAATTTAAAAGTGATAAATATATATGCAGTGATATTGCTGATTTGATGAGTGTGCTCGGTAGCGACTACCTCGAAATCTATGCAAATAGCGTTGAGATAATGAGCGCATACTGGCAGGACTTCAGTGAACATATCCAAAGCAATATGGGAAAATGGACTCACTCTAATAAAAAAGGCGATGCGATAGTTTTTGACGTCAATGCATTCCAAAAAGCCTTGATGCATTTTTATTATATCGATAAATATCCTAATGGTGATTTCCACTATCATTACAATCCAAACTATGTTTTATACCCTCCGGCACCTGCTGACAAAATTGGTGTACCACTAGAAGAAGCAGAAAAATGGTGCGCCGCTTTAGGACTTCCGGTAATTCCACCCGATCCCAAACACCGCACACCTTCTCCGATTGTCGAAGTTGAACCGCAAGGTAGCGGTCTGTATGTTATTATTCCCAACCCTCAGATTATTGACAGTATGAGTCAGTCTTCAGACTCAATGGTGCATAGGGACGATAAAGGGAAGGAAAAAAATATATCTAAAGAATTCACCGGTTATGAAATAAGCACAGCTGAATACCAGGCATGGCTGGCGGGTTATAACGGCCAGGCAGAAAACATGAAAACCGACGTGCAGGTTATCACGACTAAATACAGTACAGCCAACTCCACCTACGATACAATTATCAAATTATTATCTTCAACCATTACTGCGTTTTTTGATTCAGCGAAAGATTATTTACGTTTCTGATTAAGTAACACCCACAATTATCGCCCACTATCTGGTCCCGAAAAATGGGACCAGCGTTTCATATTATTAAGCATCAGTTTTCATTCATTTCTTCATCACAATCTTACAAAATGAGCGTTTTTTGATAGAGCAATTCTGCCAATACTTTATTTTATATTAATCAAATTAATACTATGAATAGAGAAAACGGAAGGAGCGTTCTATGCAACTGCAACATGGAAAAAATAATACACAACAATATATATTTGGCGACTTTGTATTAAAAAACAATGGAATATTATTATTCAAAAACAAAGAATATCATATTCCCCCGAAAGAACTTGGCGTTATCATTCTATTACTTAATGCTGACGGTGAAATTGTTAGCAAAGAAGAGATTATCGATAAGGTCTGGAGCGCGAGTGTTGCCAGTGATGAGTCTCTAACACGATGTATTTATGCATTGCGCAAACTTTTGCATGAGAATAAACAGTGTAAGTATATCGAAACGGTCTATGGTCGTGGATACCGTTTTACTGTACCTATTGTGATTGTGACCGATAATGAACCGGTAAAGTCGACCACCACTCTTGCCGTTTTTCCCTTTCGTACTGAAGGTTCGATCAATGTTCTAAAACTCCATTACGAACTTGTCCAGGGCCTTTCAAAATATGCTTTTTGTGGTTTAGATATTTTACCCGCTTCGGTAACAAATGAGGCCAGTGATTTCTCCACCATCCATCAGTTTATCAATAAAACAGGTCCAGAATATTATATTATGGGTCAGGTCGTTCACTATGGTAAAAACTGGCGTTTATTTATTGAGTTAATTCATGCCAGAACACATAAATTGATTGATCATCAAAGTATTGATTTCAACCCCGATAATCCTCTTTCCGTATTATTATCACAAGTAATTAATATTCTTATTGAAAAATACCCAATATTAATTTTAAATCTATTAATACACAACAAATGCCATCTCTGGATTCTGCTGTTATGTATATGAATGGCAGAATGGAAATGTACCGTTATACACCAGAGAGTTTGAAACGAGCATTAGTAATATTTAGAGATTGTGTGAGTACGCAACCGCAAAATACCTTGCCCTACTGTTGCCTGGCGGAATGCCATATATCATTAGCCCTCCTTGGACTCAGTGAACAAAAACAAGCAATAACTACGGCAGTAACCTCCATTGAAAAGGCTCTGGAAATTAACCCTTCAAATTCTCAGGCATTGGGTTTACTGGGTTTAATCAGTGGGCTAAAAGATGAACATTCAGTGTCTAATGTGCTATTTAAGCAAGCACATTTACTCAAACCTAATTCGCCAGACGTTTATTATTATCAGTCTCTGCTATGTTTTTTGAACGGTGACCTAGCAAGAGCATTTAATTTAATAGAAAAAAGCATTGCTCTTGAACCCAATAAAATGGGCATAAGCATTCTTAAATTAATGATACTTTATTACACATCCCCCCTCGATAACGCGATATCTTTTGCATTAAATCTTAACAGTCAAAACACCTGTAATAATCCAATTATTACCTCTATTCTGGCTATGTTCATGGCACTGAAAGGACATAATGACAAAGCCAAAAGTTTATTGCTTAAACTTGAGCCTGAACATGGTCTTGATTACACCTGTGTTAACTCGCTTTATACGAAGTTTCTGATCTATGGCGCATCTATAAAAAATGACATTATGAAGTTACTGGCAAATATTAACACTAACAAAATCAATGGTGTGATCTTGCCGTTAATTTACACTGTTTATGGTAAGAAAGAATATGAAAAGCGCTGGCAACAATTAATTAAAGAGAATGATTTATGGTCAAATGTTTTGCTTCATGACCCCCGTTTACTCAGTGTGAAAAACGAATTTAATACTATTGGTGTGATGCGTACTTCTGCGTAATAACGAATATAAATTGCCCTGCTGATGCAGGGCAATTTAGTGATTACTTCGTTAATAATACTCTACGCACAAGCCAGAGGACTTTCCTGTTCCAAGCTCTGATATACCAGTTTCAGGATTAAATTTCTCGTGTACTCCCATGAGCTGAGTGCTTGTCCAATAATCCGTACCGCTAAAAGCGTTCCCATAAGTTTTTAAATTACCATATTCGCCCCACAACGTACCTACTTTTCGCGGTACTACCCCACCGCTTGGCCGCTGCGCTAATTCTAAAGATGACGGCATTTGACCATAGCTACATGAAGTGTTTATGATATCCCAGGTATTACTACTGGTAGCACCTAAACTAGTAAACCATTTTTTAATCTTGAATTTAAATACAACATCATTCCCTTTACCATTCTTGGGTTTCCCGGTAATAGTAACTTCACTTCTTATCAGCACAGATAATGTTACTTCTCCATTACTGTCAACATTAATTCCATAAATCCCAGCCGTCCAATTATAATCCGTATTTTTCATATTATGGGTTAGTAACAGCGTGAATTTTGCACCATCAAACCCTGTTTCCGGAAAACCATCTGTCGCCCTGAATTTTACACCATTAACACTCAGCAACTCGACTTCCACAAAAGGAAGGATGGTATAGGATGGTTGTCCGTATATACGCCAACCTTTAATCTCCATAAATGAAGTTAAATTTTCTCCTTCTTGGTAGGCCATATATGTACGTTCATATATGCCATCACCCACATATCTCCATTTTTCCCCTTCTTTTTTTTCTACATTTTGTAAGTACACTGTATCATCCAGCAAATCCAGACCGTTATCCACCGGATTTCCAAAATCATCAACTAATAAAACACTGACAGGTAAATCCGCCCCTTCCACTACTAAAACTTCTCGTATACGAAGCTGTGAACCAAGCGGACTCACTTCACCTGGTTTGATAGTGTAATTGTTTGAATAATTGGCATCGCTCCAACCAGCCATCTTCAGTTGCGCATTCAAATTCGCTTCCGCAAAATGCGCCATATACTGTCTTTGATATTGCCCATTGCCGTTGTAAACCCAATTATTGCCCTGGATAGGATCCGCATTCCTGACTTGTACGTTTTCCTCATTAAGCTGAACAACACCATCAGTAATAAAGTTACCCTGGGCATCTTTAAGAACAACGGTCACCGTTATGCTATCCCCAGCGATATATATCGTTTTGTCCGCGACAATCGTGGATTGATTTTTTGCCGCTGCACCTGGTTGTATTCCGTATAACGAGGACTTAATCTCCGTTGCCCATGTTTTTAATTTCAGACTGGCAACCAGATTTTCCTCGGCAACCCATGCTGTCCAGACAATGGTATATTCACCATTATTCTGCTCGACCCACCGCATAGAATCGGGAGTTGCGCCGCCTACCGCGAAACTATCAATATAAGACTCGATGACTTCTGATGTCAGCCCTAAAGCAGGGTTACCAAACTCATCCCGCAACGTTATTGTGACGGTTAATGGCTCCCCGGCGATATATGCCGATTTATCTGTCCTGATAGCAGAATTTGCCTGCACCGGAGCACCGCTGTGGATGGAATAACTCTCTGATTGTTTACTGCTGCCCCATTCAGACAACTTCAGCGTCGCGTGGTGAGAGTCTCCCGCCATTTGCGCCGACCATGTAGCAGTATAAACACCGGCGGTTTCAGACCATCCTCCTGAACGTACGGCTCCTTCTACTGTTACGTTATCACCAGACAATAAGGACTCGCCCCCTTCAACCAGGTTACCGTGCGCGTCTTTCAGCGTCACAGCGACGGTTATAGTGTCACCAGCGGTGTAGGCGTTTTTATCCGTAGCGATAGTTGATGTGGCTTGCGCCGGAGAACCGGACTGTATGTCATAGCGATCTGACGTTACGCCATCACTCCACGTCTGCAATTGCAGGTTGGCGTGCTGATTGGTACTGGCAATCGTCGCCATTCGGGTTGTGGTATACACGCCACCTGATTCAACCCAGCTTCCCGTTTCTGACGGGTCAGTGCCAGCCACCGTCAGCACACCATCAGCGGCTAACTGTGAAGCTGCACCGGTTACCAGATTATCGAACGCATCCCGGAGCGTTACCGTGATGGTGATTGTCTCTCCAACCGTATAGTTCGACTTATTTGTTTCAACGGTTGAAGTGAGCCGCGATGCATCACCAGGTACAAAGGTGACGTTCTGGCTCTGGCTACTGTTGTTGATGCTGGCGGTGACTGTACTGGTGCCCGCCGTCTGGCTGGTGACACTGATCTCCACCGTGCCGTCCGGCTGCGTGGTGACCGTCGGAGCAACCGTTGCGCTGTTGCCCGCCAACACGCTGACCGTCTGCCCGGCAAGCGCATTACCGTTAGCATCGGTGACCTTCACCTGCAGCGTATTCGCCGTCGAACCGTCTGCCACCGCGTTATCCCGGATGACCTCCAGTTCAGCGATCTTCGCTGTCCTGACATCGGCGATAAATGTCACGTCCCGGCTCTGACTGCTGCTGTTGATGCTGGCAGTGACTGCACTGATTCCCGCCGTCTGGCTGGTTACAGATATCTCCACCGTGCCGTCCGGCTTGGTGGTCACCGTCGGAGTGACCGTTGCGCTGTTGCCTGCCAACACGCTGACCGTCTGTCCGGCAAGCGTATTACCGTTAGCATCGGTGACCTTCACCTGCAGCGTATTCGCCGTCGAACCGTCTGCCTCTGAACCATCCTTAATGACCACCAGATCAGCGATCTTCGCCGTGCTGACATCGGCGATAAATGTCACGTTCCGGCTCAGACTGCTGTTGTTGATGCTGGCTGTGACAGTACTGATCCCCGCCGTCTGGCTGGTAACAGAGATCTCCACCGTACCGTCCGGCTGCGTGGTGACCGTCGGGGCGATCGTTGCGCCGTTGTCCGCCAACACGCTGACCGTCTGCCCGGCAAGTGCATTCCCGTTAGCATCGGTGACCTTCACCTGCAGCGTGTTCGCCATTGTGCCGTCAGCCACGGCGTTATCCTGCGCCACCTCCAGACTCGCGATCTGCGCCGTCCTGATATCGCCGATAAACGTCACGTCCCGGCTCTGGCTGCTGCTGTTGATGGTTGCAGTGACGGCACTGGTGCCCGCCGTCTGGCTGGTGACAGAGATCTCCACCGTCCCGTCCGGCTCTGTGATGACCGTCGGGGCAGTCGTTGCGCCGTTGTCCGCCAACACGCTGACCGTCTGCCCGGCTAGCATGTTCCCGAACGCATCGGTGACCCTCACTTGCAGCGTATTCGCCGTCGCGCCGTCTGCCACCGCGTTATCCTGGCTAACGACCAGATCCGCGATCTGCGCCGTGCTGACATCCGCAATAAACGTCACGTTCCGGCTCTGGCTGCTGTTGTTGACGCTGGCAGTGATCACACTGGTTCCGGCGGTCTGGCTGGTGACACTGATCTCCACCGTGCCATCCGGCTGCGTGGTGACCGTCGGAGCAGTCGTTGCGCCGTTGCCTGCCAACACGCTAACCGTCTGCCCGGCAAGTGCATTCCCGAACGCATCGGTGACCCTCGCCCGCAGCGTGTTCGCCGTCGCGCCATCTGCCACTGAGCCGTCCTGCGTCACCACCAGCTCCGCGACTTGCGCCGTGCTAACATCAGCAACAAAGTTCACCGTTTTACTATCGCTGCTTTGATTGATCTTAGCCTCAACAGTGCTGGCATCCGCTACGGTACTGCTCAGATCAACCTCTGCCATGCCATGCGCATCCGTCCTGATATCTGCGCTCTGCCCTGTATTGGCAAATACAGCCGCCCCCTTCGTCACCGTAAAGGTGACGGTCTGCTCCGGCAGCACATTGCCAAACTGATCTTCCACCCGGACATTCACCGTATGTCGATCGCTGCCATTCGCCAGCACATCCGGGTTACCCGTTGTCACTTGCATCGCGACAATTTGTGCGCTGGCGGCATCGCCACTAATACTGTAATCATTTGAAGTCAGAGCGTTCGCCCAGCCGGACATCTGTAGCTGTGCTTTTAAACCGGTGCCAGGGAGTAAGGCGGTATACGTTGCGGTATAAATTCCTTTTTGATCTTCATTCCAGGCGATGCTTTCCGCTTTTGTATTTGGCAGCTGGATAGCCAGGTTGATAGCGTCTCGTTGCCCCCCGACCAGGTTTTCATAGCTATCCTTGAGTGTTACCGTAACTTTTATCGCGCCGCCCGCGGTGTAGGCCGTTTTGTCGGTAACGATGGAGGAATAAGCCAGCACAGCTCCGCTTTCGCGGATGGCATACGCATCGGATTGCTGCGCGCTACTCCATGTCGATAGTTTCAGCGTGGCGTAATGGCGATCGCCAGCAATCTTCGCGGTTCGGGTGGTGGTGTAAACGCCATCAGACTCTTCGCTCCAGTTACCCGTTTCATTTTTATCTGTACCGCTCACCTCGACCACACTGCTACCCGCCAGCAGCGAAGCCATCCCTTTCACCCGGTTTTTCTGCTCATCCATAAGGGTAACTGACACTTTTATCTTGCCACCCGCGGTGTATGACACATCGTCCGTCTTGATGGTGGAGGTCAGCTGCGAGATATCGCCAGTGATAAAGCTCACTTCCACAGACTGACTACTGCCATTGATCTCGGCCTTGATAAGACTGTTTACCGCCTGGTCACTGGCAAGGTTAACGCTGGCAATCCCGTCTTTATCTGTCGTCACAATACCGCCATTTGGATCGGCAAAAACCGCCGCACCATTCACGACCGTGAAGGTAACATTTTGTCCCTGCAGTAAATTTTGATGCACATCCCTGACCGTCACAGCGACGGTATTGTGATCGCGTCTGGCAACTGCGTTATTCGCGGTGATCTGCATCGCAGCGATTTTGGCGGTATCTTTATCACCCGCAATACTGAACGCATCCGAATGTTTGGTTTGCCAGCCGGGCATCGTCAGCTGGGCCGTTAATTTGTCGCCAATGAGATGGGCCGTATAGCTTGCTTTGTAAATTCCCTCACTTTCTTCCGTCCAGGCACTAACGTCATCAGCCTTCGTGTTGTCAACTTTAACGGTTTGTTTGAGAAGTTCTTTTCGTCCGGTAACCCCGTTGCCGTTATCATCTCTCAGGGTCACTTTAACGACTATCGGCTTACCCGCGACGTAATTATCCTGGTCTGTCTCAATCGTGGAGTCAGCGCGGGATGCCGTATTCGCCACGATAGCAATCAGCGCTGGCGTCTTAGCGATATCGTCGCCGTTAAATTGCGGCATCAGCGATAACGCGCCAGACGTCTTCCCGGCGGTAACTATTTGGGTATAGGTTCCGTTACCGTTGTCTTTCCATTCGCTTAAGGCGAAATCCTGCAAACCTTTCACCTGTGTTTTTAACGTCATACCTGGGATTGGCTTGCCGCTGGAATCTCGCGCGGTATAGGTCAGCGTTGAGGTTGATTTTCCATCAGCAAGCAGGATTTGCTGATCGACAGAAAGCGTTGAATCGGTGAGGTTTAGTGTGGGTTTTTCCACGACCACCATACTTTCTTCACGCCGGGAGAAATTTCCTTTCGAATCTTCCGCTGTAACCGCTATCGGGTAAGTGTTGTCGGTTTCAGGCATTGCCGTGAATCGGTAGGGAGGAATAGTGACCTGAATATCCTTGCCGGAAACTGCTACTTTTCCGCCCGCTGATTGCAGGGAGGCGGCTTCAATGTCATAACCTTTCAGCGCATATTTGGTTTGCAAGGAAGAAACCAGCGATTTAACCTCACCCGGCTTGCCTTTCAACGGATCGGTCAGCGTCAGCCGCACCAGCTCTTTCTTGCGATATTCGAGAACAATATTGTTATTACGATCGACCAGGTCATAGCGACTGCCTACAAGGCTGCGTCGTGCTGCAACTTCAGCCGGATCGAGCTGTTTTTGCAGTGAATGGCCGGGTTGCAACGTCAACTCCATACCAATTCGGGTGTCATTTTCCCCCTGTTTACCCTGCCGTTGCTCGGCACTAAAGGAGATCAGGGGAACGGGGGTGTAACTCAAACCTGCGGTAATCGCGTGAGGATCATTTTGTCGCTCGTCTTTACCAAACAGCGCCACTTCATCGCCATAATATTGTTCATAGACCAGCTTGCCGCCCAGCTGCGGCCAGGCCGGTAACCAGCCTTCGGCGCGAAGATCCCACCCGTTCGCCGGACGTGCTTCATAGTCATTGTCGAGTTCCGGTGCACTACGCCAGTTACTGAGGCGCAGATAACCGTTGCCGCTCAGTTTCAGGTAATCGCGCCAGTATTCAACGCCCATCCCGGTTCGGGTGTGATAGCGGGTCAGGTCATGATCGATAAACATATTGACGCCAGACATCCAGCTCGATGTGAAATAACGCCAGCCGATACCGTGGTTGGTTTGAGTGCGATCATCCGTACGGTGAAGTGTGTGCTGGCTGAAGACCAGGTTATACGGCGTTTCGTACCAGGGATGGAGAAATTCAAATGACGAGCTTTTAAGGCTGAAATCTTCATCCACACCAAGAGATACCCGGGCAGTTCCCCAACGACTGAGCCAGTCCGTTGCCTGCGCAGAGGCAGAAGAAGCCACCCAGCCACGCGCCATACTCGCAGCCTGTTCGCTGTCCATATCGCGCGCTAAAAGTGTTCCGCTTTGCTGCGCCATTTCCGCGACCTGCATTTGCGGATCTTTGCCGTCGCGCTCCATCTGCATTGCTTTCAGGTTGCGCGCTTCAGGGCTATTACTGTTAATGAGGGGCACATCTATTTCATCGCCCTGACGCACATTGTCAAAGCCCCGAGCAAAGGTACGGAACTGATTCAGGCGACGTAATTCATCAACGGTGATACCAAAGCGTGCCGCGACCGTTGGTGGCGATTCCAACGCACCCAGGGTATATGGAATAGTTTTAACGTTCGGCAGGATCAGTGACGCGGCAGTATCCGAGTGCGCAGGGTTAATATGCGTAGGGGCAGCTGCCATAACAGGGAATATAGTTTGTGTTATCAGGCAAATACCGGCGGTCAGACGACGTAAACGATCCCCCAATCCACATATGGTGTTATCGCCCCGACGATCGCCATTCCCATGAGCTTTCCCTGCCATTTGTCATCCCTGTCGCTATGCGTTCAGATTAAATGACCTTTCTTTAACATGAGGGAAAATGATGATTCATGATTAGCAAATGATGAATACAGGCGGAATAATGGAAATAACAACAAGATAAGAACAATACCTGATCAAGGGTTATCAGGGGGAAGAACAGGAGAGCTTTCCCGCCAGAGCAATAACCCTCCTGTAAATACGTTACTTCATTTTCACCTTTGCGGTGACCAATAACGCCGTCAGCAACATCAATGTGCCGGACAACATCAACGGCGAAGTCAGACCAATATTAT
>ERZ506874.247-NODE-247-length-19538-cov-4.82036_pt1 | contig 19538 bp, 15 predicted proteins | sample MGYA00512908_ERZ506874 | MGnify/ENA metagenome assembly ERZ506874 | reverse complement strand
TGAATATGAGGTATCAGGCAGATATGCGTTGTTCTCGGAAGCAGCAACACGTGTTGGGGGTGAGAAATTTTCGTATCAGGTGCCAACGTACCAAGCTTTGAAAGGCATTACGGAAAGCATCTATTGGAAGCCAACTTTTATGTGGGTTATTGACGCTGTTCGTGTGATGAACAGAGTTCAGACTGAAGGAAAGGGAATTCGACCCATCAAAATGAGCGGTGGCAATGATCTTTCGTACTACACGTATCTCAAAGACGTGCGTTATCAGGTTTTGGCTCATTTCGAATGGAATGATCAGCGTGAAGATCTTGTCGCTGACCGCGACGAAAACAAACATCATAATATCGCCTTGAGATCCGTTCAGAAAGGCGGTCGCCGAGACGTATTCTTGGGGACGCGCGAGTGCCAGGGGTATGTGGAACCATGTGAGTTCGGATCTGGCGAAGGGTTTTATGACGGTTATGGCGAGTGGAATATGGGATACATGTTCCATGGATTCACGTATCCGGATGAAAACGAGGACCACGATTTTATCGCCCGATTCTGGTCGCCTGTTATGTCCGACGGCATCATCGAATTTGAGCGTCCGGAATCCACGAAATTGGATGGACGAATTATCAGGAAAAACCAGAGCGTCAAGGAATTCGCTTTGGGGAGCAATCTGCAGCCGGTGGGAGAGGAGTGAGTGATGAGCCTGTCGAACAATCTGTTGCTTATCAACGAATCTGTGCACAACGCCGCCGGAAAAATTCCGAGAAGTGGCGACGGTTCTACGCTTGACATTAGGAAAGCCTTGATTCCTCCGGGGCATACGACACTTCCGACACTATTGACGCTAGGGGTAAACGAGAATGGTGAGATACTACGGCTTCTGAGGGAAAAACAAACGATTGTTATCCCGTGCACAGAAAGTTCCATGGGACGCACCATCAAGCCGGTACCGCATCCTCTGTTTGATCAGCTCCAATATCTCGACTTGCATTTCGACAAGGAGAAAACCTCCATGTATTTGGAGCAGCTTGCCGCTTGGAAAGGCGACAACGTCAAACTCAATGCCATCTATCGATGCGTCTCGGAACACAGCATCAGCGAAGAAGCCGCTCGATTCAATGTGGAAATAACCGAAAAAGACCGGAAAGCAGGTGTTTGCTTCGAAGTTGAAATTGGGCTGCAAAACTCAGATGTCTCGAACGATCCCGATATACAGGCGCAATGGATTTCTTATTTGTACCATGATCGACAGAAAAAAGGGAAGGATATGTTCGGAGAGGACCTATATGCTCCGATATTGAACTTCCCTAAGAAAATTGTCAGCGTAAATGGCAACGCCAAACTGTTATCGGCAAACGATTCAACGAATTTCACCTATCGAGGGCGCTTCGCATCCAAAGAGGAGGCTTTGCAAGTCGATGGTGAAACATCGCAGAAGATACATTCGACGCTGCAATGGTTGGTCAATAATCATGGAACGATTACCGATACCCAGGCCATAGTCATCTGCTCGGTGAAAAACCCCAACGAAAAGCCGAAGCTTGACCCTCAGGAAGGTTCTTATGATTTTGGCTCTTTGTTCTCATCGGATGTGGACGAGCCGGAAGCTCCCCGCAACGATATTGCAGATGCGCTGACCGCAACAAACTTTCAATACGCACAAGTTTTTTCGAAGGTACTACGCGGATATGGCAATGCTAACAAACTCAAAAAGCATGCCGACCCAATGATGATTGTCATTCTGGATGCGGCGACATCAGGGCGTTTGAGCGTTACATATTACCGTGAACTTTCAAAAGACGAATATGTCGAAAGTATCCTGCGGTGGCATGTTGATGCGGCATGGCCGTTGAAAATGTACGACAAAGAAAAAAAGAAGTTTGTCGCATATGAAGGTGCGCCACCATTTGCCGACATCATCAGCTGCGCATATGACGTGTCAGACAGAAGCAGCAAAGCCTATAAACGTTTTGCGAAAAACACGAAAAAGCAGCTTATAGAATGCATGTTCGGAGGAGAATCGCTTCCCCGCTTCATATTGGACGCCACATACCACAGAGTCACTAAACCTATGGGATATGACGCTCCAGGAGCATGGCTAAGAGATTTTGAAATCGCATGCAGCCTATGGAAAAAACATTACATTGATGACGCGAGGAAGCAAAACAAACAGGAGGACACGATATCCATGTACCTTGAACCAACACGAAATGACCGCGACTACTTATACGGGAGATTGCTGGCACTCGCGGACCGCTTTGAAAACGGTGTCCTGTATAAGCAAGGAATCAGTGACACCCGTCCGACCAATGCCGTTAAGCTCATGAGCAATTTCGTCGCAAAGCCGTTTACAACATGGGGAACGCTGTGGAAGCAACTGATGCCCTACCTGAAATCGGCGAATGGCGCGCCCTGGTTCCAGAACAGCGTGGATGAGGTCATGGCGCTTTTCAAAGAAGGAGACTTCGAAGATAACCGTGCACTTTCACCGCTCTTTCTGCTCGGTTATTCATGCCAGCGAAGGGAGTCTATGCGTAAAGCGCAAGAAGCATCCCAGAAGAGCAAAGAAAACTAGTGTTTAGTTTTTGAAGTTATCGACGTTGATTATCAAAGAAAAAGTTAAGGAGTCATATCATGGCAGCTTTGGAAAACAAGATTGATTTCGCAGTCGTTTTTGCGTCTAATAATGCCAATCCTAATGGTGATCCGTTGAATGGCAATCGTCCACGAACCACATCGGAAGGGCTGGGCGAGGTTTCTGACGTTGCACTGAAAAGGAAGATTCGCAATCGCCTGCAAGATGCTGGTGAAACGATTTTCGTGCAGTCCGATGACCGTTCCGATGACGGCGCAAAATCATTGTCGGACCGTTTCAACACATATTTGAAAACCTTGCCGAAAGAAGAGCAGAAACAGAAGAACCTGGTGTTCCAGAAAGTGTGCGAACAGTGGCTTGACGTACGTGCGTTCGGACAAGTATTCGCATTCAAAAAAGCTAAGGATGTTGACGAAGTTTCCTTGGGCGTGCGCGGTCCGGTTTCCATTCAGGCTGCGTTCTCGGTTGAACCCATCGCCATTGACGACGTGCAGATCACTAAGTCAGTGAACAGTGAAACCACGGACACCGGTAAGAAATCCTCCGATACCATGGGAATGAAATACCGTGTTTCCGGCCGTGCGGTGTATGCGACGTATGGCAGCATCAGCCCACAGCTTGCCGAAAAAACCGGGTTTACTGCAGAAGACGCCGAAAAAATCAAGGAAGCTCTCGTCACGTTGTTTGAGAATGATGAAAGTTCGGCTCGTCCTGCGGGGTCCATGGAAGTGTTGGACGTTGTGTGGTTCACGCACAACAGCAAGTCAGGGCAATACTCTTCCGCCAAAGTTCATCGTTCCGTTTCCGTTAATGTGGACGGAACGGTGGCAGTGAATGGATCTTCTATTCCCGACTTGCGGTACGAAGTGATTGAAGGACGCTGAAGCGTTTGGAATTGAGAGAGTAAGGGGTGTTGCATGAAAGGGCCAGAAGGATATCCGGAAGAAGATTGGCTGGCCCTTTCGGGCATCCAGCATTTCTCATTCTGCAAACGACAGTGGGCTCTTATCCATATCGAACAGCTGTGGTCAGAGAATTATTTGACCACAGCTGGGCATCTGGAACATGAACGCGCCCACGATTATGCGACTTCTGAATCTCGCGGCGATACGCTGATCATGCGGGATTTGAGAGTCTATTCGCGAGCGCTCGGCATAACTGGAGCCTGTGATGTTGTGGAATTCCATAAGTCTAATGATGGTGTTCCGCTTCACGGAAGAGATGGATTGTGGTTGCCATATCCGATTGAATACAAACACGGCAAATCCAAAACGATTGATGCTGATCGTTTACAGCTATGCGCGGAAGCGATGTGCTTGGAAGAAATGCTCGCGTGTGATATTCCTGAAGGTGCTTTGTTCTATCGGCAGACAAAACGTCGTGAGCGGGTAAAATTGGACGAAGATCTTCGCAACATGGTCGAAGCTGACTTCTTGCAAATGCATGATCTTTTCTCCCGCGGATGGACTCCTAAAGTGAAACAGACCAGATCGTGTTCGTCATGTTCTCTACGGGATTTGTGCCTGCCTGAATTACGGAAGGTGAAATCGGCAAAAGCATATATCGAAGAACGGCTCAAGGAAAGCGGGGAGTGATGAAGCAGCTGTTAAACACGCTGTTTGTGATGACGGAAGATGCCTATCTTGCTTTGGAGAACGACAATGTTGTGATTCATCAGAATGACAAAACCTTGGCGAAAGTGCCGTTACGGTCAATTGAGGGAATCATGTGTTTCTCGTATAAGGGTGCTTCGCCTGCTCTTATGGGGCGCTGCGGCAAACTGGGCGTTTCTATGGCATTCTATTCACCGAGAGGCCATTATTACTGTTCCGTGTTAGGGGAGGAGAATCGTAATGTGCTACTTCGCCGTGAACAATTTCGAGTCGCGGATGACGAACAAAAATCTTTGTGTTACGCGAAATCTTTCATTGTTGGAAAACTTTACAATGCGAAATGGGTGCTCGAACGTACGAAACGTGATCATGCTTTGCGGGTAAATATTGACCGACTTGCCGAGCAGAGCGGCAAATTGTCGGCGGCATTGTTAGAAGCTCGGAAAAGTTTGACGGTTGATGAGTTGAGGGGTGTCGAAGGGCTTGCTGCCAAAGATTATTTCTACGCTTTTGACGATTTGGTCCTGAAGAATAAAGATGATTTCTTTTTCACCAATAGGTCGAGGAGGCCTCCGCTGGACAGACTAAATGCATTGTTGTCTTTTTGCTACTCCATATTGACGAATGATTGCATTGCGGCTTTGCAAGGCGTGGGGCTGGATCCGTATGTTGGTTTTATGCATACGGATCGGCCCGGGAGAGCCTCTCTGGCATTGGATCTGGTTGAAGAGTTTCGCCCGGTGTTGGCTGACCGCTTTGTGCTGACATTGGTTAATACAGGCGCTGTTAAGCCGGGGGATTTTGAAATACGGGAGAATGGTGGTGTGCTGCTGTCTGATTCCGGGCGGAAGAAAGTGCTTACGGCGTGGCAGAAAAAGAAGAGCGATCAGATTCTTCATCCGTTCCTGCAAGAAAAAATTTCATGGGGGTTGGTTCCGTATGTGCAAGCGCTGCTGCTAGCTCGATCGTTGCGGGGTGATCTTGATGATTACCCGCCATTTATGTGGAAGTAAAAGGTGCGTAGCTGTGTGTGGCGGTATGCGATGATTCGTGGTGATACGTTATTGGAGGTGAAAAACCATGATGGTTGTGGTTGCGTACGATGTGAGTACGGAAACCCCTGAGGGGAAGCGTCGTCTTCGTTTGGTGGCGAAGATATGCATGAAATACGGACAGCGTGTGCAGAACAGTGTTTTCGAATGCTCGGTGAGTCCTTCCGATTATCTGGTGTTGGTGCACGATTTGCTGAAGATTGCCAATACCGATGAGGACAGCCTGCGCTTTTATAAACTTGGCGCTCGATATGCGGATAGGATTGAGCATTATGGACGTGAACGGAGTTTGCCGGTTAATGATGTGATGATGATATAGCACAGGCAAAATGGCATGGTGCCATAACGATATGGTGTGGGGTATGCTGGGTTGAGCGTTTGAGTGTGCCGTCCGGTATTCAGAGTGTGTTTTCTAGCCAGCAGTATTGTGTTTTCGGCAAGGTGGCCGGTCTTGGAATGGTGTTTGTGCGAAGTGTAAGCGCTCATGATAAGGGACGTCTTTCGCACCTGAAAAACTATCGAAATCCGAATTGTGATTTTCGTGGGGCGTTTTGAAAACTAAATAATGGACATTAAAATGAGACAGAAAGCCAGTTGCTCGTTTTAGACATGTTGTTCGTCGTATCGGCGGTGTTGTTTGATATGCTTAAAGCTAGGCAGCTGGCTTGCGTCTCAAAAAGCGGACAAAAATGTCCAGCTGCACTGTCGCTCTCCTCATGGAGAGCGTGGATTGAAATAACGCACCGGACGGTATCACCGTCGCGGTCAAGCAGGTCGCTCTCCTCATGGAGAGCGTGGATTGAAATCCGTCAATGGCGCGTGTCCGCGTGACAATAGTAAACGTCGCTCTCCTCATGGAGAGCGTGGATTGAAATACCACCGATGCGGGTACCTCCATCAATGTTGTGACGTCGCTCTCCTCATGGAGAGCGTGGATTGAAATCGGCTGGCCGGCCGCGGCCCAACGCAACGGGTTGCGTCGCTCTCCTCATGGAGAGCGTGGATTGAAATGTCGGAACTGGCTGCCGTGAGCTGGCTCACGCCGAGTCGCTCTCCTCATGGAGAGCGTGGATTGAAATAGGCGAGAATGTAGGTCATCGTCCCGGAGAACGGTCGCTCTCCTCATGGAGAGCGTGGATTGAAATCCATCACGCATGACAAGCAGGCTGAAACCGCAGGGTCGCTCTCCTCATGGAGAGCGTGGATTGAAATCGCCCGCTCGCCGACCAGAGCATCATATCGTTGTCGCTCTCCTCATGGAGAGCGTGGATTGAAATTCGAGTTGTTCGGTGGTGAACGACCCTCCGCCTTGGTCGCTCTCCTCATGGAGAGCGTGGATTGAAATGTCTATTGTGATGCCGCTATTTTTCAACAGTTGTCGAGTCGCTCTCCTCATGGAGAGCGTGGATTGAAATCGTCGATTGGCTGGAGGAGCTTGATCATGAGCTGGGTCGCTCTCCTCATGGAGAGCGTGGATTGAAATATTTCCCGCATCTCCAACACCGCCGCCCTGTTGGTCGCTCTCCTCATGGAGAGCGTGGATTGAAATACGCAGACCGAGACCGGCCGTCAGATATGGGCGGTCGCTCTCCTCATGGAGAGCGTGGATTGAAATTTCGTCTGGAGCCGGAACACCACGAGGTCGCCCGGGTCGCTCTCCTCATGGAGAGCGTGGATTGAAATCAGCACGTCGCGCGAGTGGACGGCCGCGATTTCGGAGTCGCTCTCCTCATGGAGAGCGTGGATTGAAATACATCACTGGACAAGACCATCGCCACGGTCAGCGGGTCGCTCTCCTCATGGAGAGCGTGGATTGAAATAGTCTTCGGCGGCACCACCACTTCGTGGCCGGGTCGCTCTCCTCATGGAGAGCGTGGATTGAAATAGAGATGTTTTGGAGTCTCGCGGGATTGCGGGGCTGTCGCTCTCCTCATGGAGAGCGTGGATTGAAATACGGTGTGAACGTGTTTCTACACCGTGAGATACGTCGCTCTCCTCATGGAGAGCGTGGATTGAAATTTGGACATACGCCCACCATGCCCAAAACGCATCAGTCGCTCTCCTCATGGAGAGCGTGGATTGAAATGTGGCTCGTGCCGCTCGTGGGCGTGATCGCGGCAGGTCGCTCTCCTCATGGAGAGCGTGGATTGAAATGTCGTGCTCTTGCTCGGCCTGACCAACGCCGCAGTCGCTCTCCTCATGGAGAGCGTGGATTGAAATACGGACGACCCAGACAGCCCGGCAATCGTGCTGAGTCGCTCTCCTCATGGAGAGCGTGGATTGAAATCACATCTGCAAAACGCGACGACGTACCCCGATAGTCGCTCTCCTCATGGAGAGCGTGGATTGAAATATTAAGCGAACTCTTTGATACGATCATGGCACGCGTCGCTCTCCTCATGGAGAGCGTGGATTGAAATATCCCATTATCATTACAGCAGCAAAAAAAGAAAAGTCGCTCTCCTCATGGAGAGCGTGGATTGAAATACTGGAAAACGCCAACCGTTGATACCGTAACTATGTCGCTCTCCTCATGGAGAGCGTGGATTGAAATGACTAAAATAGTTAGGAGATAATATAATGTCTAAGTCGCTCTCCTCATGGAGAGCGTGGATTGAAATAACAAGGAATACCTCGGTGATGACGTCTACGGGTCGCTCTCCTCATGGAGAGCGTGGATTGAAATCGTTAGCTTTGACCATTGCCCAGAGGATTTCGCGTCGCTCTCCTCATGGAGAGCGTGGATTGAAATAATGGAAAGTCACGAGGCAAGTAAAACCTCCTCCGTCGCTCTCCTCATGGAGAGCGTGGATTGAAATCCGATCCTGGATGATATACAGGCCGCACCCCTCGGTCGCTCTCCTCATGGAGAGCGTGGATTGAAATAACGCGGGGTCCTTGGGCGTGCCCGTGGTGGGCTTGGTCGCTCTCCTCATGGAGAGCGTGGATTGAAATTTGACCCACGCGGTCTTTTCGGCGATGAAACCGGTCGCTCTCCTCATGGAGAGCGTGGATTGAAATCTTATCCAATTCGTTCGCCTCCTCCCTGCTCATCCGGGTCGCTCTCCTCATGGAGAGCGTGGATTGAAATTCGGATCTGAGTTTGCAGCTGCGTTAAAATCTGGGTCGCTCTCCTCATGGAGAGCGTGGATTGAAATAGAACGCCGAAAAGCTCGACGAACACCTCAACGAAGTCGCTCTCCTCATGGAGAGCGTGGATTGAAATATGGAAGCAGCTTTTCGTCAGCTATGGCGCAAGAAGTCGCTCTCCTCATGGAGAGCGTGGATTGAAATAAGAGCGCCAAGGTGCTGCGCAAGGGCGGTCTGGGTCGCTCTCCTCATGGAGAGCGTGGATTGAAATCTCGTCCTTAACCGTCAGGAGATCGAGCAGGCGAGGGTCGCTCTCCTCATGGAGAGCGTGGATTGAAATACTGCAAATCACTGCAATTACCGGAAGAGTGTGGGCAAGTCGCTCTCCTCATGGAGAGCGTGGATTGAAATTGATGCGCGAATGGTTGGAACCACCGGACGTGGGTCGCTCTCCTCATGGAGAGCGTGGATTGAAATACCGTTTTTTCGCCCTGAATCTCAATGGATTCGAGTCGCTCTCCTCATGGAGAGCGTGGATTGAAATTACAAGCACAGGGGCAGCATCACCCCTAACCCGTGTCGCTCTCCTCATGGAGAGCGTGGATTGAAATATGAGATTTTGAGCGGTCAATTTGTTGGTTTCGGGTCGCTCTCCTCATGGAGAGCGTGGATTGAAATGCCTACGAAGTCCTCAATGGTGTACATGCCATCGGGTCGCTCTCCTCATGGAGAGCGTGGATTGAAATGTCTGTGCTTGGTGGCTTGGGCGTGATGAGTGTGGGTCGCTCTCCTCATGGAGAGCGTGGATTGAAATATCGCCTGCGTTGGTCATTGCTGTACCTCCTATGTCGCTCTCCTCATGGAGAGCGTGGATTGAAATGTCAACATATTGATGTATTTCGCCACCGGCTCCGTCGCTCTCCTCATGGAGAGCGTGGATTGAAATATCAAGTACATATCATTCCTGTCCGAGAGGATAGGTCGCTCTCCTCATGGAGAGCGTGGATTGAAATCACGTCGAGCGGGAGGAGCATACCGGACTGCCGGGTCGCTCTCCTCATGGAGAGCGTGGATTGAAATGATAGCTCAACGGCAGAGCAGGCGGAACAGCGCAAAGTCGCTCTCCTCATGGAGAGCGTGGATTGAAATCCCTACTTGCGCGACGAGTTTACGGGGGTATTGGTCGCTCTCCTCATGGAGAGCGTGGATTGAAATCACTAAAATCAGATGATAGCCATATCTCCTATAAGTCGCTCTCCTCATGGAGAGCGTGGATTGAAATAGCCAATGTCTGCAATGCCATGCGCTCACCTCCTGGTCGCTCTCCTCATGGAGAGCGTGGATTGAAATGGACAAATTGACTGTCTGTCCATAGTGATATTGGTCGCTCTCCTCATGGAGAGCGTGGATTGAAATCCAGCACGATATTCAGCTCGGTAACGCCTATGGTCGCTCTCCTCATGGAGAGCGTGGATTGAAATATTCAGACATGCGACTATGTGAACGCGAACACCGTCGCTCTCCTCATGGAGAGCGTGGATTGAAATATGGCCGTGAATAACGGTTCGGCGTTGGCATTGGGTCGCTCTCCTCATGGAGAGCGTGGATTGAAATATCGATGTAAGGTGGTAGGTTAATCCATTTGAAGTCGCTCTCCTCATGGAGAGCGTGGATTGAAATAACGTGAGATCGGATGCCATTTGCGCCGACTGGGTCGCTCTCCTCATGGAGAGCGTGGATTGAAATGTGATACCAAAGGACGCGTTGAGCATTTCGCCCGTGTCGCTCTCCTCATGGAGAGCGTGGATTGAAATTCTGATACCCCCAATCGGCAGACTGTTGCGCGTAGGTCGCTCTCCTCATGGAGAGCGTGGATTGAAATTAGCGGCTATTGCTTAACCTTTGGCAGCAATGATAGTCGCTCTCCTCATGGAGAGCGTGGATTGAAATCATGACTCGCGGATAATCAAGTCCGCGCTCGGAAGTCGCTCTCCTCATGGAGAGCGTGGATTGAAATCGAATCGCGCCACGGCGTGACCCAAGACATGGCGGTCGCTCTCCTCATGGAGAGCGTGGATTGAAATGGACAGAGGCTGTCCCACGGATAGTCGCGGTCGGTCGCTCTCCTCATGGAGAGCGTGGATTGAAATGGTTCCGGGCAGTAGGAGTGCTCGGAACCCTCTTGTCATCGTCGCTCTCCTCATGGAGAGCGTGGATTGAAATTCCAAGATGAGGGCTGACGGCACTCTCTCCACAAGTCGCTCTCCTCATGGAGAGCGTGGATTGAAATCGGACGATGCCGCTTGTGCTGCGCTTCCTTGGTCTGTCGCTCTCCTCATGGAGAGCGTGGATTGAAATTGGTTGAAGGTGCCGGTGGACTCGGTGTAGGACGTCGCTCTCCTCATGGAGAGCGTGGATTGAAATACGCAGGTCAGCCCGATCCTCGACCGCATCCCCGTCGTTCTCCTCATGGAGAGCGTGGATTGAAATGATACGATTAAGATGATTTTCGAGCGTCGTATCAGTCGCTCTCCTCATGGAGAGCGTGGATTGAAATCGGTGTCTGCATCGTTCCGGCCGCCGCGTGGATGTTGCTCTCCCTGTTTATGTCCAGTGTTCCCCGCACATGCGGGATTCCACATGTGCGGGACTGCTAGCAACGGAAAACCAGGGTTTTTGTCCGCTCGGGGCGACTTCAACGGTAATACGAGCAGGAACTGCGACTGGGTGTTTCGCATGGGGTCGCTTCTGAAAGCTATGTAAAAGAAATAGTGTATGTGAAAACGGTCGGGTGGGTGCGGATGCACGAGAAATTGGCTAACCTGTCGAATTTCTGTTTTACTTTGGTCGTTCATCTCGTGAGTGGTCGTCAAGCTAGACATATTGTGTCTCATGGGATGCAACATGTCATATGGAAATACATATGACTGGCGAATATCGCCAATGGTTCAGCCGGATAAAGGACCGGAACGCGAAAGCCCGAATCAGCGCGAGACTCCGATTGCGCTTCTAGATGGGGCGGCCGGTGGGTGACCTGCATACGGTTGGTGACGGGGCCAGCGCGCTGAGGTTCAATTTCGGTCCCGGCTACCGTGTTTGCTCCGCGCAGAAGAGCGACTCGCTCATGTTGCTGCTTTATCGGTGGCCGAGCTTGACGATTCGGCGTTGCGGCAGGCCGTAATCGGCGATATGACCAAAGCGAAGGGTATGGGGCAGATCACGAAGGAGGCGGGTGTGGGACGTGAAAGTCTTTACAAGAGCCTCGACAGGAATGTCAACCCGAGCTTCCATACCATTATGAAGGGATCGTGCACGCTCTCGGCGGCAGGCTGACAATCCAACCCGCATAAGCTTGACTTTACGACCATCATGCAGTGGCCGCCCGAGCATTGGAAAAGGGCGATCGCTGACCATATTGTTGCGACATATGTGGAGAGATGTTCGTGGTGAGCTTGACGTACATAACATCGTAAAACTTCGGTCGTCTGGTTTGTTCTGCGGCTCATCAGTGAGGGAAAATGCTTAATTATGCCGCCTATCTCGCCTATATATGGCAGATTTTGAGGTTCGTACGGAGGCTTCTCGCTTATATATGGCAGGTGTTCGTGCGAAAAGTGTCAAAAACATGCCCCCTAAGTGGCTTTTCTCGAAGGGCATGTGCCATATATGAGCGAGAAACTTCAGGTCAAGATGCCAAATCTGCCATATATAAGCCAGATATCGCGGTTCAGTTCAGATGAACTGGGTGTATGTCCATAAATTTCGACGATTAGGGTGTATCAAGAGTTCCGAGTTGGTTTCAATGACAATCCGAGGGGGTGAAAACGAGTTTATGGGCACGCGTGCGGAGTCTCAGATGCGCAGAACTCCTCACGCAGCGCATATCACAATCCCAGCCAGGCGCGTAGGTCACGAATTTCCTGATCGCAGATGCCGTGGACCATTCCCGGATATTCGAAATACGTGAGATTGCCGGTTTGCGCAAGTTTGTTGTGCGCGCACTGTTGGTCGGCTAAAGGAATTGTGCGGTCTTCGCTGCCGTAGCAGAGTGCGAATCGCGTGCGTCCGGTCGCGGGCAAAGGCTCAGCGGTTTCGCCTTTGAATGATGGGCTCATCAGAATCGCCCTGTCGAACGCATCGGGATGTTCCGCAACCATGCGATACGACAGGTATCCGCCCTGCGAAAACCCGATCAGTACCTTGCGGAAATGCGCGTATGCGGGCGAATCCAGCAATCGTACGACGGCGTCGCCTACGGCACTGCACTCACGTCGACGCTCTTCTACTGAACATCCATCTGGATACCAGTAGTAGCTTCCGATGTAAGGACGTTCGTACGTGCCTCGGAACGACAGATAATTCGGATGCTGGGCAGGAGCAATGGAGTTGTCCGTTGAAGATGCGTCTCGCTTCGGAACATCATAAATCGCATCAATAATGCGGATCATCTCATTTTCATCATTGCTGAATCCATGAAATCCCAAGAACAGCAGATCATCGCCGGCTATTTCGCAGGCGGCCGTTTCAATGCTGGTGCTCACGTTCAAACGCATATCAACCTCCCATCGCATGTCGATAGTATGCAGATTTCCAACGGCACCATAACGGTGGACAGCGAAGTGGGGAAGGGCACGACGTTCACCGTTATGCTGCCGTTGGTTGAGGAAAACACTGAATATGTGGCGAAGTTTACAGCAATCCATCCGCATGCAACGCGCCATACATGCGGTCCAGGCATTCGACCAGCAGCGGATACGGCATTGCTATGTTCACGCGCACGCATCCGGCACCGGTCTCGCCGCATGAACGCCCGTCGGTCAACGCCACTTGCGCCTTCTCAAGGAAGTATGCGGCCGGATCGTCGATGCCAAGCGGCGAGAAATCAAGCCATGCGATATATGTGCCCTGCGGTTTGATATAGCCGACGTCGGCGAACCTTTCACGCATCTGCTCGTCGAACAACGCCAAATTCCTGCGCACATAGGCAAACGCATCCTGGAACCACAGGTCGCCTTCGTTATATGCGGTGGTGGTGGCGATTGCGCCGATGGTGGCGGTCTGATGTTCGCTCCACTCCGCCTTGACCGCCCACATGTCACGATCCGCAGGATTGGTAAGCAGCACCTGCGCGCACTTCGTGCCCGGAATATTGAACGATTTCGACGCGCTGGTAGCGGTCATCGACTGTAATGCGGCCTGCTCGCTGATGGTGGGGAACGGAATGTGCCTGCCCTCAAACACGAACGGCGCATGAATCTCATCATTGAAAATACGCACGTCATACTGTGCCGCAAGATCGCTCAGACGCAGCTCCTCCTCCAAGGTGAGCACTTTGCCGATCGGGTTGTGCGGGTTGCAGAGCACGAACGCATGGCATCCGGCCGCAAACGCGCGTTCGATGGCGTCGAAGTCGAACACCCATTGCGCCTCTCCGGTTTCGGCGTCGCCGCTTTGCAGCATTTCGATTTCGATCACGTCAACGTCGTACAGTTTCGGAACGCTCAAAAACGGCATGTAGGCAGGCGTCGGCACGATCACGCTGTTGCCCGCACCGACCAGTTCACGCAGGAAAAGCTCATAAGCTTCGAGTACGTCGGGAACCACGCGAATAATGCTCGGATCGACATCCCATCCGTAATGCGAGCGTTGCCATCCTGCGCATGCTGCTGCCACGCGCTGTTTCCAGGGTTCGGGAATGTAGCCGAGTTTGCAATGGTCGCAGGCGTTGTCGATGGCTTCTTGGATGCAGGGAGCCAGGCCGTAGTCCATTTCGGCGATGAACGCGCCGATGCAGCCGGGGTAGCGTGTCCACTTGTCGGAGCCGACTGCGGCAAGATCGGCTGCGGTGGTGTGGTCGATGGCGTCGGCGTCAAAGCCGGAACCGGTACGATGCTTCATTTCCATGATTTCTTCCATGGTTCCAGCATGACGTACCGATGCTTGCACGAACAGTGTGTTCTTGTACTGAAAGCAAAGACTGTTATGAAGTTTTCTTATATCAGATGCTTTTGCTATTCAATTATTAATCTGATTATGACGATATAGCAAAATACTGGAAACAATTGTTTGCTGCAGTATTCCGCGATTGCGAATAAGCACGGATATCAAACGATGAATCAGATGTTTTCCAAATACTGGTGTGACGCCCTTTCGATTTCGTCTTTGACGCGGGCCACTGCCGGTCGGTCGTCCACTTTTCTTGTGACGAAACAGACTGTGCGGAATGCGTTGTTGTCGGCGATTGGCAGTGCGGCCAAATCGGGTTGGATTCCAGCGGTTGTGGCTAAGCGAGATATGATCGAGACGCCCATGCCGACTTCCACCAGATTCTGCGTGGCCCAAAAATCGTCGGTCGAATGTGTGATTTCCGGTGTGAAGCCGGCGGCACGCGCCAACGACACCAGATTCGCCTGGCAGGTTTCGCAGCCGGCGATCCACTGTTCGCCGCGTGCCGAAACCAATTGGACCGGCAGGTGCGAGCTTTCGTACTGGCGCGCGATCGCATTGTTCGCGCCGATCAGCAGCATCAGCGGATCGACGCCGAAAGGAGCGACTTCCAAATCGTCCGGTCCGGCCAAAGCGGGGAGTGAATTGTATTGGAAGATGATCGCGCAATCGGCAAGCCCCTGTTCCAACGCCTCCATGGCCTCAGGCGGCTCCATCTGCATGAGGCTCACGCGAATGTCGGACGTTTTGCTGATATGCACGAGCACGCGTGCCACGAACGACGAACATACCGATGGAGGAGCGACCAAACGAATATGCGTCGATCCGTTGCGCTGGTACTCTTCCACATCTTTGACGGCTTGGGTGACTCGATTGTCGATAAGCTGCCCGTGACGTGCCAGAATACGGCCGATCGGAGTCAATTCCACGCCATGCGACGTGCGCTGCACAAGTTTTGCGTCAAGTTCACGTTCGATCTTGCGGATCTGCTGGCTGATGGCCGGTTGCGACCATCCGGTTTCACGCGCGACCGCGGAGAACGAGCCCAAACGCTCCACGTTCCACAAGGTCACCAGAATCTGCGGGTTCAGTGTTTTTGTGCTGAATCCCGTGGCATTCGCGGTGATGCTGATGTCGGTGTTCGTGTTGGTGTTTTCACGCGTGTTGCTATCGGCTGGAGTGTTCATATGAGGGTAGTGCTCAGCTTTTTAGGAATGCGGGGATGGCTTCGGCCGCCGCATAGCCCGCGCGGTACATGCGTTCCAAACCTTCGAACGACTTGCTCAACGTGTTCAGGCCGTACAGGCTTTCCGGTGCGAGGATGAGCACGCGGCCGTCCTGCTCGTATTCCTTGGCCAGCGCCACTTCGTCGTTGTACGTCTGGTAGCGGTTGAGCAGTTTTTCCGCGGCTTGTGGATGCGTGCGCCTCAAAATCCTGGCGGGGCCGATGTCCCTCTTCTGTTCGCGTACGGTGTCTTTCGGACGGGTGAGTATCACCACGATGCGGTCGTGGCCGTCATCGATGGCCTTCTGCACCGGAATCGGATCGGCGATGCCGCCATCGTAATAGGGAATGCCATCGATCGCATACGGTTCGCAAGCTACCGGCACCGCTGATGACGCCTTCAGGATGTCGAAATTGTCGTAGCCCACGTCGGATTTGCCGAAATACTTCGTGGAGCCGTCTTCGGCGTTGCACGCAACCACGGTGAAACCGGTCGGGTTGGCTTCGAAAGCCGCGTAGTCAACCGGATTTTCGCCATCATGATTGCTGAGCGTGCTATACACGTAATCGAGGTTGGCGAAATTATGGTTCTTGACATAGCTGTCGAAGCTCGCGTATTCCTTGCGGAACGCGTACTGCGTGTAGAACGTGTGGTTGCGCCCATGCTGCTTCGCGATGAACGAAACCATGTTGGCGCTGCCGGCGGAAACACCATAGCAGTGGTCGACGCTGATGCCGTCCTCAAGCATGCGGTCCATCACGCCCGCACCGTAGATCGCGCGGAAACCGCCGCCGACGTCGATCATTGCCGTCCTGTGAGCCATATGCGTCCCGTCCTTTCGCCGTTCGTCCCTTTTGCGGGTTTCAATCGACTTTACGCGGTCTAATTGACGTATTTTTGCGTGTTCGGTCATTTCTTATCGAAGGACGACGTAAGATATCTGCGAATAATCAATAAAAATGGAGTGGAGAAGATATCAATGAACGAAGCTGCACTGCCTCAGTCGACGGTCCACATCGCCCAAGCTGATCCGGACGGGATTCTGCTGGTGATTCACGCGGGTGCCGGCAATCGTGGCAAAAAGGATACGCCGGAACGTCGTGCCCAGGTGGAGCAGGATTTGAACAGGGCTCTTGAAGCTGGCTATGCGTTGCTGGAGCAGGGGGCTCCGGCGGAGGATGCCGTGTGCGCGGCTATCCGTGTTATGGAGGATGCTCCGGAGTTCAACGCTGGTCGTGGCGCTGCATTGACGAGTGAAGGCATCGTATCCATGGATTCCTGCCTGATGACTGGTGTCGATGGCGAGGTTGGTTCCGCGTGCGGTCTGACCACGTCTAAGAATCCGATCAACGTAGCGCGTGCCATCAAGGAAAAGACCAAGCATGTCATGTTTGCCAAGCCCGGTAATGATTTGCTCAAGGAGTGGGGAATCGAACTGTGCGACAGTGAATATTTCATCACTCCAGCACGTCAGGAATCCTTGCGCGAGGCGCAATCCAACGGCGATGAATGGGAGAAGCATGGCACCATCGGCGCTGTCGCCCGTGACTCGTCCGGCAACATCGCTGCCGGCACCTCCACCGGTGGCATCACCAACCAGATGCCGGGACGCGTCGGCGATTCGCCTCTGCCGGGCTGTGGTACCTATGCCAACAACGATTCCGTCGCGATCTCCTGCACCGGCATCGGTGAAGCGTTCGTCAAGGAAGTCGCTGCGCATCAGGTTTCCGATCGTGTTCTGTACGCCAAGGAGGAGCCGATCGAGGCTGCGAAGGCGGCGCTGGATGGTGTCGCCCGTCATCATGGAGATGGCGGTATGATCGTCGTTCCGGCTCATGGTGAAGGCGCAATGGTGTTCAATAGCGAGATGATGAACTGCGGTTGGAAGTCTCCGAAGGGCAGCTACGTGCAGAGTTGATGCTGTAGTGGCAAACCGGCAAAACAAGCCACAAAAGTACAGTGGGGTTCGAATCCATGAAGGATTCGAACCCCACTGTACTTGAGCTCCCTATATGGCCGGCGAATCGTTCGTCCGCCGGCCAGAAACATCACTTAGTGATGGTGTTGTAGGTAGGCAGATTGGTGTAATCGAACGATACGTCCTTCACGTTCGTCGCGGACGCGGCGGCGACGTTGTCGTTCCACAGCGGAATCACCGGAAGATCCTTGGCCAGCACTTCCTGCGCCTTGGTGAAGTCCTCGGTCCGCTTCTTTACGTCGGTCTGGGCAAGTGCGGCATTCAGGAGCTTGTCGAATTCCGCACTCTTGTAATCACCATCGTTCGAACCATGACCGTCAGCGGAGCTGGAGGCATATAGCGGATTGAGATAATCCTCAGCGGACGGGTAATCCAGCATCCAGCCGGCACGGAACGCGGTTTTGATGGTGCGGTTGGTCACCTGGTTACGCACGTCGCTGAACGTGGCGTACGGCTCGCCAGCGGCGTCGATGTCGAGTGTGTTCTTGATCTGGTTGCACACGGCATCGACCCATTCCTTATGGCCGCCATCGGCGTTATAGGCGATTCGGAAGTTGCCGGACCATGGCTTGATGGCATTGGCTTTCTTCCAGAGTTCCTTGGCCTTGGAAGCGTTGTATTTCAGGTTGCTGCCGTTCTGTTCCAGTTTCTTCACATATTCGGGGACGAGCGGTGAAGTGAAATCGGTGGCAGGGGTCTTCGTGTCGCTGTAAACCTTCTTGACGATCTGGTCGCGGTCGATGGCCATGGAAATGGCCTGACGACGCAACTGGCCTTCTTCGTCGTTGCCGAAATGCTCAAGACGTTCCGGAATGATGAAGGACTGGAACGAGGATCCTGCCTGGCTGTAGGCGATCACGCCGGAATCCTGACGGAAGGTCTTCACCGCAGACTGTGGAATCTGATCCATCACGTCGAGGTTGCCGGACAGCACGTCGGAGTAAGCGGAATCCTCATTCGTGTAGACGCGGTATTCGATGCCTTTGTTGGACACCTTGCGGCTGCCCTTATAATCCTTGTTTGGTACGACGATGATGTTCTTGTCGTGGGACCAGGACTTGAACTTGTACGGACCATTGCCAATCGGAGCCTGACCGAACTTCTTGATGTCCTTAAACGCCACGCTTGGCAGCGGGAACATGGATTGGTGCGCGAGCTTGGTCGGGAATACGGAATCAGGCTTGTTCAGCTCGACAACCAGCGTGTAGTCGTCCGGGGTGGAAAGACCGGAAAGCGTGGCCTTCGGATCGACGTTCGGATCCTGCAGCTCGTCATAGCCCTTGATGGTGGAGAATCGGCTTGCGGTTTTCTGCGCGTTCTTCACATTGGCGGCGAAACTCCAGGTGTCGGCGAAGGAATGGGCGGTTACTGCCTCGCCGTTGGTGAACTTCCAGCCTTTCTTCAACTTGATTGTGTACGTGGTGGCATCCTCGTTCGGGGTGATACTCTCGGCGACTTCGAGATGTTGCTTGCCCTTTGCGTCAAAGCTCACCAGACCTTCGAACAGGTATCGAATAACTTTGCCGCCGCCCATTTCGTTGGTGTCGCTTGGAATTAGGCCGTTCTGCGGTTCGCTGTTGTTCACTGAAATCAGCGAGGTGCTATCGGAGCCGTTGGAGGCTGTGTCATCGCTGGACGACGAGCCGCATGCGGCGATCGACGTCAGCATGGCGCCCACTGCGGCCATGGCCAGCAGTCGACGGAACGCGTTGTTCTTCATTTCATTCTCCTTTAATGTCGGCATTTCCGCCGATTATGTCGGCGAAAAACAATAGGACACAATATAGGAGTTTTATAAAATTTTCGTGTTACGTCTCAATTTGGAAACGAACAGCTCGCAGGCGTTGGATATGGACGTTATCTTCAGCTTTCTAGGAATGCGGGGATGGCCTCGGCCGCCGCATAGCCCGCGCGGTACATGCGTTCCAAACCTTCGAACGACTTGCTCAACGTGTTCAGGCCGTACAGGCTTTCCGGTGCGAGGATGAGCACGCGGCCGTCCTGCTCGTATTCCTTGGCCAGCGCCACTTCGTCGTTGTACGTCTG
>ERZ506874.241-NODE-241-length-19975-cov-7.50181_pt1 | contig 19975 bp, 13 predicted proteins | sample MGYA00512908_ERZ506874 | MGnify/ENA metagenome assembly ERZ506874 | reverse complement strand
AAAGTTTTTTAACTTTCTTCAATTTTAGTATTGACTTTTTATTTGCAGGCTAAAGCTCACTAAAGTATCACTAAAGTAACGAGAATGCGACGCGCAATTATTCAAAAAATTATATCGTTACTGTTCACTCCATTCTCAGTAACGTAGCCAAAATTCCAGATTGCCTGCGGCAATGGAATTTTGGCTTGTATGTCTCGGGATTTTGGCATATTCATGCCAAAACACCTCGCGGGATAGTGGTGTGTGAACAGTAACAACAGTAACATTATATCCTCATTTATTCCGCCAAAATCATTGACGGTAACATCCGCAGGCTTTATAATAGGGATAACTGAGAATTTCCAGAAACTCTCTGGAAAATCGAAATTTACTTTTAGGAGAGCAAAATGAGCAAAATTATTTTAACCGGTGACCGCCCAACAGGCCGCCTTCATGTTGGACATTATGTTGGTTCATTATCCGAGCGTGTTCGTTTACAGAACTCCGGCTTATATGATGAAATTTATATTATGATCGCAGATGCACAGGCATTAACAGATAACGCTGAACACCCTGAAAAAGTTCGCCAGAACATCCTTCAGGTTGCCCTGGATTATCTTGCATGCGGCATTGATCCTGAGAAATCCACTATCTTTATCCAGTCCATGGTTCCGGAGCTTACAGAGCTTACTTTTTATTATATGAACCTTGTTACTGTGGCACGTGTACAGCGTAACCCTACAGTAAAAGCCGAAATCCAGATGCGTAATTTCGAGGCAAGCATCCCTGTCGGTTTCTTCTGCTATCCGATCAGCCAGGCTGCAGATATCACTGCATTCCGCGCTACTACTGTTCCGGTTGGCGAAGATCAGCTTCCAATGCTCGAGCAGTGCAAGGAGATTGTCCACAAATTTAATACTGTTTATGGTGAAACTCTGACAGAACCTGAGATTATTCTGCCATCCAATAAAGCATGCTTACGTCTGCCAGGTATTGACGGAAAAGCAAAAATGAGCAAATCTCTCGGAAACTGCATCTACCTTTCAGATGAAGAAGCTGATGTTAAGAAGAAGGTTATGTCCATGTTCACAGACCCGAATCATCTTCGTGTGGAAGATCCGGGACGTGTGGAAGGAAACCCTGTATTTATTTATCTGGACGCATTCTGCAAACCGGAATATTTTGCAGAGTTCCTGCCTGAATATCAGAATCTGGATGAACTGAAAGCCCATTATACACGCGGCGGTCTGGGTGATGTCAAGGTTAAGAAATTCCTGAATAAAGTACTCCAGGCAGAGCTTTCTCCAATCCGCGAGAGACGTAAATACTGGGAACAGCATCTTGATGATGTATATGATATCCTCAAAGAGGGAAGCAAGGTTGCTGAAGCAAAAGCTGCACAGACACTTCATGATGTTCGTTCAGCAATGCAGATCAACTACTTTGATGATAACAGCTTAATCAAATAATTATATGCCGGTGGCTACAGCGACCGACAACAATGCGTAAATAAGAAATTCAAACGCAAGATTGTTCAAAAATCAACTTATTGACACATCAAAACAGGTTCAGGCAAAAGCATTCTGCTCACGTCTGAACCTGTTCTGTTATTTCTTCACTGACTTTCTTTTCAATCTATTTTACAGATAAAATCTATCCGATATCTTTCATATCTGATACCATTTGATCTCATTTGCCTCCATATGTAACCGGAAGCTGCTTCCATCACCTCTGTAAACTACTGTATCCTGTGGTTCGTAAGTGTTGTTGACTACACAGTATTTTCCATTTTTTACGTAAGCATGTACTTCTACATTGTAGTTGGTTGAATACCAGCAGTGAAGTTCTTCCTCTGCGGATGCTGACCAAAGGACTGCACGATAAAGCACGCGGCTGTTCTTGAAGCTGTATGGAAGTCCGCTGATATAAACGCCTCTTCCTTTACCGAAAGTCTTTACAGCCATCTGCACTTCCTGGTCTTTCTGGATTAAGATTTCTGTTTCCGGTAAGGCATAAATGTTCTTCTTACCTTCACCGAAATCAACCTCGCCTTCTGCATCTTTAAGGATGAAATGATCTCTGTGTTCTTCCCAGTTATATTTATCGGTATTCAGGTTAAATCCATGTTCTTCTTCTACTCCAAGTACATCATCTAACTGAATGAATCTGCCCTGCCACTGATGTGCTGCCGGTTCTCCTACACCGATAAATCCACCGCCATTATATACAAATTCTCTGACTGCTGTGATGATTGTTTCGTCGATCCAGTTCTCGCCGCCTGACTGTGCAGTGTCCGCATCTCCTACATTGATCACTACGTCAAATTTCTTCAGAAGATCTTTGTCTGCTTTGATATCGTCAAAGCTGATAAATGATACATCAAACGGTGCGCCGCTTAATGCTTCGATAATTCCAAAATAAGAATAATTCTGCTTGTAATAGATGGCGTGATGTACCATATGGTTACCCCATGAACGCATCTTTCCCCAACAGTTCAGGACTGCTACCCGTTTTACGCAATAAGGAGTCGTTCCCTGAATGTTATCATATAAAGTGCGGAACTCTTCGCAGACTTCTTTGATATACTGTACAAAATCCGGGAATTCCAGGGCAAGTTTCAGATATCCGCCGTATCCGATTCTCTGGATCGGGCTTCGAAGGATTGCTCTTCTTGCTGTTACCCAGTTCACTTTTGCCTCCTTTACAGGATCGCCGCCTTCATGGAACGTATCCGGGAAAAAGTATGGCAAAAATCGTCCTTCTGTATATTTTACATTCTTAATATCACTGAACAGACGCAGAGTCGCACCATTTCCAACACTTCCAACTACAGCATCCAGTCCGATAGATGCAAATTCGTCCATAAACGGTTCCATGCCAATCCAGTGATCTCCCATGAACATCATGGCCTCTTTTCCGTATTCATGTACGATATCTACCATCTCTTTGGCAAGCTTTGCAACTTCGCGTCTCTGAAATGCCTGGAAATCTTTGAATTCTTTTGAGGGAATCCGATAGGTATTGTTCATGTATCCCTGATCAATGATATATTCCGGTCTGAAAGGATAGCCCACTTCTTTCTCAAACTGCTCCAGAATATATGGGCTGACTGAAGCTGAATAGCCAAACCAGTCTACATATTTCTCTCTTGCAAGTTCATCAAATATAAGAGTAAACTGATGGAAAAATGTAGTGAAGCGCACAACATCCACATACTCATGAGTATCCAGAAATCTGCGCAGACGTTCCAGGGAATGAGCTTTTGTTTTTGGCTGGCGCACATCAAATGTAATCTGCGGTTCTACGTCTTTCCAGTCATTTACTACTGCATTGTACATATGTACAGGATCCCACATAATATATGCCAGGAAGCTTACAGTGTATTCATGAAACAGCTTTGCAAATCTGATCACTACATTACCGGTTTCTTCATCATAGCTCCACAGCTCTGTTGATACCAGTTCCCCGGTAGTACGGTCTATAACTTCCCACCATCTGTAGATATCATCTCTTGTATTCACTGCCAGCATATCCGGATATAAATGATCCATCAGATGAATTTCCAGCTTATCCTCTGTTGCTGTATGGAAGGATGTCATGATATACATCTGCTGGATTTCCTCAGGATGTGCCTTTGCCCATTCATTATCCTTACGGGTTGTATAATAAGTTGCATATATCTTGGATCCAGTGTCTTTTAATTCCTTCGGAAATTCTGTTCCGTCACAGTCACGAATCGCATCTGCACCCCATTCATCCAGTATCTCCAGTGTCTGTGGCACTACATCCAGATTGGTTGGTATTGTTACACGACCTTTTTTCATTGTTGTTTGTCTCCTCTCTCTGTATAAACCTGTCTTACTTTTTACTTATCTGACCTGATTCTGCTCTTTCTTGCGCCTTATCTGTCTATAGAATACGTTCTTTCCAAAACATTTTCAATTCTCTTTTTGCTTTGTTTTTTAGAAATCTTGCTGTACAAATCAAATTGTGATATTATATAAAAAATGTTATCAAAAATTTTGAAAGGAATTCTGTTTTTGATTATAATACCCTATATTTTTTTATCTTTCAAAGTTTTTTATGCATTTAGTCCGATCATAACAACTAAATGCAGAACAGATTCCCTCTATTATTTTTGTTCACTCTTTTGCATTAGACAAAATCACTAAATTATGGAGGAGGAACTTTTTTATGAGTACACATTCTCTTCACTTCAGCCCTGAAGATACTGCTCCACAGGAGGTCACACTTCTGAATGCATCTTCTTCCCTCTATGAAGGTGACTGGCCAAGCATTCCCCACTCCCATGCATTCACTGAATTATTTTATGTGCGGGACGGACAGGGGGAATTTCTGCTTGAAGATGAAATCTACCCTATTTCAAAAGATGACCTGATCATTGTTAACCCTCACATTAATCACACTGAAATTTCCAGAGGAAACCCACCTCTCAGCTATTTCACAGTGGGCGTAGACGGATTATCTTTCTCTTTTAATGATCAGAAAGAATATCGCATCTTTAACTGCAGAAAAAAGAAAACAGATCTGCTTTTTTACTTTAATGCTCTGTTTCAAGAACTGGATAATCAATCGGAAGGGTACGAAAAAATCTGCAGACATATGCTTAATATTCTGATCCTTCAGCTTCAGCGGATCACAGATTCTCCTTTTGAACTGATCACTGCACAACATCCAAGCAAGGAATGTGCACATATCAAGCGATATCTTGATTCTAATTACGGAGAAAACATCTCTCTTGATCATCTGTCTGCCATCAGCCACCTGAACAAGTATTATCTCAGCCATGAATTTACCAAATATTATGGGATTTCTCCTATGAACTATCTAAACCGAAAGCGGATTGAGATATGTAAAGAGCTTCTGGAAAATACTGATTACGGGATTTCAGATATTGCACATCTCACAGGATTCTCCTCTCAGAGTTATCTCTCCCAGAGCTTTCGCAAATCCTGTGGCATGACTGCAGGAACTTACCGTAAACTTAAGAAAAAAAGAAAGGATCCTATTTAATATCATGCAATACACATTTCCAAACTACTATAAAGAATTTTCCTGCATTGCAGGAGCCTGTCCGGATACCTGCTGCGCAGGATGGCAGATCGTGATTGACGATCAGACACTGAAGAAGTACCAGCACTTTAAAGGTCCGTTCCGCAATCGCCTGCACAATGATATTGACTGGAAACAACATGTTTTCCGCCAGTATAACAGACGCTGTGCTTTTCTCAACGAAGAGAACCTGTGTGATATCTACACAGAAGCAGGACCGGAAATGTTCTGCAGAACCTGCAGAAATTATCCTAGACATATTGAAGAATTTGAAGGTCTGCGTGAGATTTCCCTGTCGCTCTCCTGTCCGGAGGCAGCAAGGATTTTACTTTCCCAAAAAGAAAAGGTACACTTTATCACAAAAGAAAAAAAGGCAAAAGAAGAAGTCTATGATGACTTTGATTATTTCCTGTTCACTGCACTTATGGACACCCGTAATATGCTTATAGATATCATCCAGGACAGAGCTGTACCCATGCAGAAACGTCTGTGGAAACTTCTGGCTGCTGCACATGATTTCCAGTTATGTGTAAATAAAAATGAACTCTTTAAATGGGAAGAAATGCGAAAACGACATGAAGATTCCGGATACGGAGATAGATTTTGCAACAAAATTTACTCTCGTATAAATGCAGATAACATAGAAAACAGTTCTGCTGCATCTGCCTGCGCAAATACACCAGAACAATTATTTAAAAAAATGTGGAAAACTGTTGTCCCGGAAATGGAGGTTCTGCGCCCGGGATGGCAGGAATACTTAAAGAATTGTCTGACTCCACTGTATAATGGAAATACAGATCCGCAGTCTGACTCCGGAAATCTTTATTCCTGGCAGAAAAGTGAATTTGATTTCTCTTATCCGGACTGGCAGATTCAGGAGGAACAGCTTCTTGTTTACTGGATCTATACCTATTTCTGCGGTGCAGTTTATGATGATGAGATCTTCGCCAAGGTGAAAATGGCAGTTGTGTGCACCCTGTTCATCCATGAATTAAATGTGGGAACCTATCTGAAAAACAACCGGCAGTTTAAGCTGGATGACCAGATCCGTATCTGTTATCAGTTTTCAAGAGAACTGGAACACTCAGATCTTAACCTGAACAGATTTGAAGAATTAATGTCTGAAAAAGAGATTTTCTCCTTTGAAAATCTGCTGAAAATCTGCTGATGCAAATAAAAAATCCAGTTATTATGAGCACTAAATCAATCGGAAGGCCTCTGATGGTCTTCCGATTGATTTTAATAATTAATATTGTCCTCTCATTACTGTATTTTCAGCATATGCCAGAATTCTATCTGTTTTCATTTAGAGCATGTTTGAAAAATCATTTCAACAATCTGTACGCTCTAATCTACGGATCATAGATACCAGATGTCCGGCACAATTTCGGATTTCTTCTTCTGTAAGTTTACCTTCTTTATATGCCTGGCGAATATTCTTATCATCATCCGGATTTCCAGGCATGATAATGTCATTGCCTGCTGCCACACATTTCCATGGAACGCTTCCATCTTCCGGAACTGTTGTGTTCCAGTCTGACATAATTGCTCCGTCAAATCCCCATTCTTTTCTGGCAACTGTCATGCACAGATCTTTGCTGTTCGCCGCATGAATACCGTTGATAAGATTATAGGAAGTCATAATAGAAACAGGATTTCCTTCTTTTACTGCAATTTCAAATCCGCGGAGATAGATTTCTCTGAGCGCACGTTCGGATACGCAGGAGTCAACACCCATGCGGTTATCTTCCTGATTATTACATGCAAAATGCTTGATTGTTACGCCACATCCTGACTTGCTCTGAACACCCCGGATCACTGCTGCTGCCAGCATCCCTGACAGATATGGATCTTCTGAATAATATTCATAATTTCTTCCACATAATGGGTTTCTGTGAATATTCATACCCGGTGCAAGCCACAGATTTACATGAAATTCTTCCATTTCTTCTGCGATTGCTTTTCCAAACTCTGTCATGAGATCTGTATCCCAGGTCTGTGCCAGTGCTGTTCCTACAGGAAAAGCTGTGCAGTACTGATAATAAGTGTCTGCATTCTCATGATGCACACCAGGTTCCAGAATTCCATTTTCCAGTGAACCAAGAACTCCCATTTCATAGATGCTGTCTGTCTCTTTATCTACTTCATACCACTGTCTGAGGCGGATACCTGCCGGACCGTCCGCCATAACAAGAGAGGGGATTCCATACTCTTCCAAAGTACCGCAGGTTTCACCTGCTGATCCCGGTACTCGAATCCCTGCTGCACCAAGAGTACTGATATTCTCTGAAATCTTTCCATAAAGCAGAGGAATCAGCTCTTCTGTAGTTCTGTCTTCCAGAACAGAAACAAATCTTTTTTCTTCCTCTGTCAGATTTTCCTGATTTTTTCCGGCATTTTCCGATTTTGCCGGTATCATCGCAGGTTTAAAATAATATTCCGGAACCTGCGCTGTTATCAGTTTTTCCTGTCTCTGCACAGATTTTTCTTTCAATTCTTTTGTCAGATAAATCTGTTCCAGTTCTTCCTGAAGCGGACAGATTTTATCCATCTGTTCCAGTACTGTATCATCTGAAACTACCAGAACTGCTTCCAGTTTCAGTTTGTCTGAACTGTTTCCGACCAGAATGCCATATTTGCCTTTTTCCACTATCCATGTATGTGTTTCCTCATTGAAAGAAGCCAGTTGTTTCTGTGGAATCTCAACAGTAAGTGTTTGTGTTTCTCCCGGCTTCAGAAGTCTGGTTTTTGCAAAACCTGCCAGTCTCTTATACTCTTTTTCCAGTTCTGTCTGCGGAAGCGTAACATAAATCTGTACCACTTCTTTACCAGCATATTCATTTCCTGTATTTGTAACCTGAACCTCTGCTCTGATCTTACTTTCTTCCATATTTATGCTACAACACTTCATCTCAAACATAGTATAAGAAAGACCAAACCCAAACGGAAACATCACCTTTTTGTCAAAGCTGTCAAAATATCTGTAACCTACATAAATACCTTCTTTGTATTTTTCCTTTTCCAGATTGCCATTCAGATACCCATACTCTTCTGAAGCCGGATAATCCTCGTATCGCCTTGCCCAGGTTGTTGTCAGTTTACCGCCCGGCACTTCTTTTCCCAGAAGTACATCAGCCAGTGCATCTCCCCCTTCCTGACCAAGCTGAGAAATATTTAAGATTCCTTTTATATTGTCTGTCTGTTCCAGAATATCTGTCAGCTCCACAGGACCACCTGCATTAAGAATAAGGATCACAGGTTTGTTCATTTCTGCAAGATAACGTAAATCTTCCTCTTCTCTCTCGCTTAAATAGTAATCTCCCTTTACTTTGCGGCGGTCTTTTCCTTCTCCTGAAATACGACTGATCACATAAATCACCACATCTGCTTCACAGATATCTTCCTCTACCACCTTACGTCCCAGCGGCATTGCAAAAGGATTCTCTGCATAGGCATCAAAAGGATTATCTACTTTCTTAGCTTCTTCCAGAACTTTTTCTTTCCACGCCTCTCTCGCCTGCTCATAGCGATTGTGATAATCGCTGATCCAGTCTTCGCTTACAATTTTTACTCCTGCTTCTTTCAGTCCCTGATAAATAGAAATATTCTTTCTGTTGTTAACATCTCCAGAACCAATTCCACCCTTTACGGTTTTCTCTGCTCCATACCCAAGAAGTGCAGCAGCTGTATCTTTCTTTAATGGAAGGATTCCTTCATTTTTCAGCAGAACAATGCCTTCTGACGCCGCTTTTCTGGCAAGCTTTCCATGCATCAGTTCTCTCTCTGACGGCTGTTCTTCTCTAGTTCCACTGTAAATCCATTTCTTCATATAATTATACTCCTGTTTTTAATATTATAATTCTCATGAAAAGAACCTCCATAGCATTCTCTCTATGGGGGTTCTTAATTCTCATTATTCTTTTACACCACCAAGTGTTACACCTGCAATAATGTATTTGGATAAAAGCAGATATACAATAATGATTGGCACGATCGCAACAGTGATCATCATGTAAATTTTACCCATATCAAAGTTCATATAATCAGCACCACGCAGAGTTGCAATCAGGATCGGCACTGTCATTTTGCTCTTTGACTGAATGATCAGGGCAGGAACGAAGTAATTGTTCCAGGATCCTACGAAAGTAAAGATTGCCTGTACTGCTACTGCCGGTTTCATGATCGGAAGTACAATACTGTTAAAGGTTCTGAATTCTCCGGAGCCATCAATTCTTGCCGCTTCCACAAGGGATAAAGGAAGGGAAGACTGAAGGTAACTGTACATAAAGTAAAAGACTGCCGGAGATGCAATGGATGGAATGATCAGCGGAAGTAAAGAGTCATACATTCCCATCTTTGTGATCAGTCGTAAAAATCCCATTGCTGTTACCTGTGTAGGCATAACAAGAATTGCCATAATAAAGGTAAAAGCTGCTTTCTTCATTTTAAAATCATAAGCATATAGACCATAAGCTGTCAAAGAAGAAAAATATGTACAAAGTGCAGCACTGCAGGAAGATACAACAACACTGTTAAGAATACCGCGGAACATCGGGAAACTTCCGTCATTTGCCACATTCTTCAGATTCTCAAGAAAATATTTTCCGGGAAGTGCTGAAAATCCTTTCTGCAGATCCGCATGGGAACGTGTTGCATTTACAATCAGAATGTAAAAGAAAAACAGACACAGGAAGGATAAAAAGATCAGCACAAGATGAACAAAAATACTGCGCACACGACCTGATGTATTTGGTTTCATAGTTTATCTCCTCCTTCTTTCTTCTTTTGCTTTTTTCTTTGCAGCTTTCTTAGATCCGTCCGGGTCTGTGTCATTTGTCATCTTATATACGATCATACATAAAATACCGCTGACAATAAACAGATATACGGACAGTGCACCTGCCATACCATAGTTCTTGCTCTTTAAGTGGCTGTTCAGGAACATAATCAGAGTCATAGATGTACGGTCCGGATTTCCCTGTCCATTTGTAAGAATCTGAGGAACATCGAACATCTGAAGACCACCGATGATAGATGTGATCAGTGTATAAGCAAGGATCGGACGGATCAGCGGCAGTGTGATATAGAAAAATCTCTTGATACTGTTACAGCCATCCAGTTCAGATGCTTCAAAAATATCCATACTGATACCCATAACAGCAGCCATCAGCATAATTGTTGTATTACCAAACCACATCAGGAAGTTCATAAATCCGACCAGAGATCTGGTTCCGATTACAGAACCCATGAAATCTATCGGATTTTTAACCCATCCCAGAGACATCAGAATAGAGTTAATCGGTCCGTTGGTAGAGAACATGGTAAAGAACAATAATGCAAATGCAGAAGCCATGATCAGGTTAGGAAGATAAATAACAACCTTGAAAAACTGCTGTCCATGGATCTTCAGACGCGCATCTGTAAACCAACATGCCAGAACCAGTGCGATCACAATCTGCGGTACAAATCCGATTACCCACAGAATCAGTGTATTAGCACTGTATTTGAGCATATCTGACTTCAACAGACTCAGATAGTTTGCAATTCCAATAAAATTCGGTCCGATTTCTTTAATTCCTGAACGATAATATTCATAGAAACTATAACGTACAGTATCTACCAGCGGAATCAAAGAAAAGATTAAAAAAGTTATAAAAAATGGAAGGATAAAGATGTATCCCCATTTTGCATAGCTGATGCTTTTCTTTTTTTTCATAGTTCAGCATTCCTTCCTTTACATATTAGCGCCAGACACACATCGCGTTCATGTGTGTCTGGCAAATACAAATGCATCTGTACAGGTTATTTACACCTGAAACTTTTTAACTGTCAATTCAAAAGCGTTTATTATTCAGCCCAGTTAACTTCCTGGATTTCCGGATAACGTTCTTTGATTGCTGTTTCAAAGTTTGATTTTGCTTTGTCATAGTCTACCTGACCCTGGAAGTAATCGCTGAAAGCGTTCTGGAGCAGTTCTACACATCCCTGGTCATAAGCAGAAAGTGGTGCGATCTTGATGTTCTCTGCAACCGGTGCGAAATATTCAAATGGATTCTGTCCGCCAAGGAAGTCAGATGCGAAAGTATCATCTGTTGCAACTTCCTGCATACCACTCTTTGTATTTGTAAAGTCAGAATAATCTTTGGAAATCTTTAATAAATTGTCCTTATTTCCTGTCAGTGCAAGAATGATATCTTTTGCATGTTCCGGATTATCTGTTCCTGTTGCTGCATGGATGTAAGAACCGCCCCAATTGTATTCCTGTGGTGGATTTGTAACAGCCCATTCTCCGTCTTCTCCATCCCAGTTTGGTTTCAATGTAAAGTCAATTCCCCATGCCGGGAAGAGGAATGCAAATACTTTGGATTCAGATCCCATAGCTTTGTTCCAGTCATCATTCCACTGACCTTTTACAGTTTTGTTCAGGTATCCTGCATCCAGCCATTCTTTGGAATCTTTGATCCAGTTCATTACCTGCTGGTCCACATTAACAGTTGTTGCACCGTCTTCTACCCATGGCTGGGAAATGCTGTTTCCATACAGTCTGAATGTATCAGCATAAGAAGCAAATGTGTAATATCCTTTTGCTTTCAGTTCTTCAGCTGTAGCTTTTGCTGTATCCCAGTCTTTCATTTTCTTGCCTACTTCTTCAGGATCGTCGGTTCCGAACACATCTTTGGCAATATCACGACGATATACAAGAAGTCCAGGGCAGCACTGCCATGTAGATCCTCTCTGTACTCCATCTGCATCAGATGCAGTTGTTTTTGTAAAGTCATACTGATCTGCAAGATCTTTGTCAGGATCAATTCCAAGATCTTTCAGAGGCATTGCCACATCCGCTGCTGCATCTGTATATTTGTATACATAATCTGTTTCTGATAAGAAGATATCTACCTTATCATCTGCTGATGCATCAGCCTGATTCATAAGAGCTTCATCAAGTTTCTGCTGATAAACACCATCCTGATTTGGATTTATGATCCAGTGAATTTCTGTTCCATCGTTTAATGTTGTTACTGTTCCGTCTTTGGATGTTTCTTTTACTTCAGGATATACTGCTTCCAGACGCTGACGGAATTCATCATTCCAGGAATAAATATTGATTACTTTTCCTTCTTCATCTGCATGTACGATTGTAGCGGTTCCGCCCATTGTACCTGCAATTACGGATGCTGTAAGTAAAACAGCTAATGCTTTCTTTTTCATTAAAAAAGCCCTCCTTTTTCTTTTTTTCTCTTTGTGAGTTTCTTGCCTCACCTGATGTATCAGATTATAGCTTAAACTGCTTTTCGGGTATATTATAATTTCCACCAAAATGTCAGATTCATGACCTCATTGTGTTCTTTTTATATACAGACAGATTTTGTCATTTAATAAGGAAATCTTTCCTAAAATCATAATCTTTCTGTTTTTTTATTAGTATTTTTGTATAAAAAGTACCATTTTTCTATAAATCAGCCAGATGAATATTCGCAATCTGATTCATTACCTGCTCATATATTTTTCTGGAATTGTGTTATTTTATGTCATGATTCTGATACTTACTTCATGTTTCTTATTTCCGAAAGATCTCAGTTCCGATATAATTTCCATACAATATTTATGGAAGGAGAAAAATGTTGAAACATATTAAGTTTATTGATAATCATGGAAGCTTTTGTGTGAACAGACCGGAAAATACCAGTTATCTTTATTTTCCTCTTGCATCAGAAGCAGGTCTGAAAAGTTCCGTCACACCAGTGCTTGGAGGTGACAGCAAAATTGATCAGGATACCTTCCTGCTGGAACCGGTCAGTTCCGAAAATCTTCATAACAATCGTTCTTCCAGAAATTTCTGGATCGTAAAAGAAGGACACATTCCTTATTCAGTAACAGGTTCCTCTGCTCAGCAGGAAGCCGACCGTTTTACTGACAGGCAGGAAGACAGTGAACTAACCGCCGGATTCATGTGGCAGACTTTGAAAAGGACTTCCAGAGAACTTGGGCTCATCTCCACAGTTACTTCTTTTATCCCCAAAAGTGATAATGTGGAGATTATGTATGTGACAATTGAAAACCAGACAGATACTGTACAGAAATTTACTGCATATGGTGCAATTCCTGTTTACGGAAGAAGTGCAGATAACATTCGTGATCATCGAAATGTCACTTCCATGCTCCATCGTATCGAGACAACAGAACATGGAATCAACGTCTGCCCCACCATGTCATTTGACGAGCGTGGACATCAGCCAAATCATAAAATCTATTATGTAAATGGCTGTTCCGGAAAGGGAGAAAATCCGATTTCCTATTATCCGACTGTAGAAGATTTTATCGGAGAAGGTGGTACCTATACACATCCACGCACAGTATATGAAGGATATAAAGGAGTTCCCGCACACAGTCTGGCAGCAGGAAAGGAAGCAATGGGTGCTTTCTGTTTCTCATCTTTCACACTGGCTCCCGGTGAAAAAACAGACTTTATTTTATTATCAGGTATTGCCGACAGTAAAGAAGAAATTGAAAATATTTTTGAAAAATACAATACTTCCGATAAAGTAAAAAATGCACTGGAAGAAACCAGAATTTACTGGAAAAAACAGGTAAACGTTGACTTCCACACACAGGATCCTGACTTTGACAGTTATATGAAATGGGTAAGTTTCCAGCCATTCCTGCGCCGTTTATTTGGCTGTTCTTTCCTTCCTCATCATGATTACGGACGTGGTGGACGCGGATGGCGTGATCTGTGGCAGGATTGTCTTTCTCTTCTGCTGATGAATCCTCAGAATGTAGGTGCCATGATTGAAAAGAATTATGGCGGCGTACGTATTGATGGTACAAATGCTACTATTATCGGAGACGGTGACGGCAATTTTATCGCTGACAGAAACGGAATCGCACGTGTATGGATGGATCATGCACTCTGGCCGCTAATCACGACCAGTCTTTATATTAATCAGACCGGAGATATAGAGATCCTTAAGAAACAGGTTCCTTATTTTAAAGATGCACAAACCATGCGCGGCACAGAAATTGATACTCTCTGGAATGACGCATATGGAAATAAACAGCGCACCGAAGACGGTCAGGTATATACCGGAAGTGTTCTGGAGCACATTCTGATCCAGCAGCTTGCCGCTTTTTATGATGTAGGTGTTCATAATATTTACCGTCTCCGCGGAGCTGACTGGAACGATGCCCTGGATATGGCAGCAGAAAATGGTGAAAGTGTTGCCTTTACCTGTGCTTATGCGGGCAATCTCCACACTCTTGCTTCCATATTACGCCTTATGGAATCTGCAGGCGAAACCAGTATCCCACTGTCAGAGGAAATTGAAATCCTGCTGAACGACCAGACAGATATGTTTGACAGTGTATCTGAAAAGAAAAAGGTTCTTACTGAATATGCCAAAAGCTGCAGGCATAACCTGAGCGGCAGAAAGAAAAACTTCTCTCTCTCCACACTTGCTGCCAACCTGATCCAGAAATCCAACTGGCTGACAAATCATATCCGTTCACAGGAATGGATTGATGGCAAAGACAACGAAGAAGGATGGTATAACAGCTATTACGATAATCATGGAGAGGCAGTGGAAGGTTTCCACCATGAACAGGTGCGTATGATGCTCACGGGCCAGGTTTTCTCTATTATGGGAAATGTTGCCACTGATGCGCAGATCAGAAAAATCGTAAAAAGCGCAGATCATTATCTTTACAGAAAAGAAATTGGCGGTTACCGCCTGAACACAGATTTTCAGGAACTGAAGTTTGATATGGGACGTATGTTCGGTTTCGCTTATGGCGAAAAAGAAAACGGTGCTGTTTTCTCTCATATGGCAGTTATGTATGCAAATGCCTTATATCAGAGAGGCTTTGCAAAAGAAGGCTGGAAAGCATTGCGTTCTCTGTCTGATACAGCTCTCGACTTTGATACCAGCCATATTTACCCGGGAATTCCTGAATATTTCCGTTCAGACGGACGTGGCATGTATCATTATCTGACAGGTGCTGCAAGCTGGTATCTTTTTACCATGATCACAGAGGTCTTTGGTGTCCGTGGAGTTTTCGGAAACCTTTTGGTTCATCCAAAACTTCTGGCAGAACAGTTCGATGAAGCAGGAACTGCTTCTGTCTCTGTTACTTTTGCAGGAAAACAGTTCCATGTTACCTACCGAAACACAGACAGAAAAGATTATGGTTCTTATCATATCGCCGCTGCGGACTGCGACAAAACAGCAATAGAAATCGTAGAAGATTCCCATATTATGATCTCCAGAGAATTTATTAACAACCTCTCTTCTGATCTTCATGAAATTACAGTGACACTTGCCTGAAAACAATAGCTGCTCAGCCTCCATAAAAGCAGGCGACAGGCTGTTATAAATATTGTTCTAACAGAAAGGATTTACTATATGAAATACGGATATTTTGACAATGAAAACCGAGAATACGTGATTACTAATCCGGCAACACCTGCACCATGGGTAAACTATCTGGGTTCCCCGGAGTACGGTGCAATCATTTCCAATAATGCAGGGGGCTACAGTTTTGCAAAATCCGGTGCAAACGGACGTATCCTGCGCTATGTTTTTAATAACTTTGACCAGCCGGGACGTTACATTTACATTCGCGATGACAGATCATCAGACTTCTGGTCTGCATCCTGGCAGCCTGTAGGCAAAGATCTGGCTCAGTATAAGAGCGAATGCCGTCACGGAATCGGTTATACAAAAATTTCTGCCGACTACAGCGATATTCACTCAGAAGCCCTTTACTATGTTCCTCTTGGAAAAAGTTATGAAGTATGGGCATTATCTGTGACCAATCATTCTGATCACGAAAGGAACCTGACTCTCAGCGGATATGCAGAGTTTACCAACCACAGCAATTACGAACAGGATCAGGTTAATTTACAGTACTCTCTTTTTATTTCTCGTACACTGTTCGAAGGAAACAGAATTACTCAGCAGATTCATGGAAATCTTGATGCAATTCCTGAAAATGAGAATGTAGATGAGAAAAATGTGACAGAACGTTTCTTTGGACTTGCAGGTGCTGAGGTTTCTTCTTACTGTGGGGACAAAAATGAATTTCTCGGAAGTTACCATGGATATGGAAACCCTGAAGGTATTGTCTGTGGTGATCTTGGTGATAAGACAAGCTATAATGAAAACTCCTGTGGTGCTCTCTCCTGCAAAATAACTCTTAAAGCAGGTGAAACCAGAACAATTGCTTTTCTTCTTGGAATGAAACCGTCATCTGAAGCTGCTGAAGTAATCAGATGTTACGAAAATCCGGCTCCAACTGTAGCAGAAGAACTGGAAGCATTAAAAGCTGACTGGAACAGTAAGCTTGATAATCTTAAAGTCAGCACTCCAAGTCCGGAATTTGATACTATGATTAATACCTGGAACGCATACAACTGTTTTATGACTTTCATCTGGTCCCGTGCAGCTTCCTTCATTTACTGTGGACTCAGAAATGGATACGGATACAGAGATACTGTACAGGATATTCAGGGAATCATCCATCTGGCACCGGAAATGGCACTGGAAAAGATTCGTTTCATGCTGTCTGCGCAGGTAAATAACGGTGGCGGACTCCCTCTTGTCAAGTTTACTCACACACCTGGAAAAGAAGATACTCCGGATGATGCTTCTTATGTACAGGAAACCGGCCATCCGGCTTACCGTGCAGATGATGCATTATGGCTTTTCCCAACTGTATATAAATATATTTCAGAAACCGGAAACACTGCTTTTCTTGATGAAGTGATTCCTTTTGCCAACAAAGAAGAAGCTACTGTATACGAGCATCTGAAACGTGCAGTTGCCTTCTCCCTTGATCACCTTGGACCTCACGGAATGCCCGCCGGACTTTATGCAGACTGGAATGACTGTCTCCGTCTGGGTGCAAACGGAGAATCTTCTTTTGTTGCTTTACAGTTCTATTATGCAATGACAATCCTGAAAATCTTTGCCGAATATAAAAAAGATACAGAATATGTACAGTATCTTGAAGAAACTCAGAAAGCATTTGGCGAAAAAGTTCAGGAACTGTGCTGGGATAACGACCGCTTCGTACGTGGTTATACAGAATCAGGAGAAAGAATCGGTGAAGCTGCTGCTGCTGAAGCAAATATGTGGCTGAATCCTCAGAGCTGGGCAGTTATCAGTGGTCTTGCTACCCCGGAACAGGGAGACGCAGCACTAAATAATGTATATGAACGTCTGAATACGGAATATGGCGCAATCCTTATGGATCCTCCTTACCATGCACATGCTTTCGATGGTGCACTGGCAGTTATCTATAATCAGGGTACCAAAGAAAACTCCGGTATTTTCTCCCAATCCCAGGGCTGGCTGATTCTTGCTGAAGCACTCCGCGGTCATGGAGAACGTGCTTTTACCTATTTTATGGAAAATTCTCCTGCTGCGCAGAATGACTGTGCCGAAATCCGTCGTCTTGAGCCATACTGCTATGGTCAGTTCACAGAGGGAAAAGCAAGCAAACACTTTGGACGCTCTCATGTTCACTGGCTGACAGGAACTGCTTCTACTGTAATGGTAGGATGTGTGGAAGGTATCCTCGGGCTTCGCCCTGATCTTGAAGGACTTCGACTGTCTCCTTCTGTGCCAAAAAGCTGGAAACACTTTGAGATTGAGAAAGTTTTCCGTGGAAAACAGCTTCATATCTCTGTAGAAAATCCAAACGAAAAAGAATCTGGCTGCTGCAGTCTGGTTCTTAACGGACAGAAATTAGCAGATAATTATATTCCTGAAAAACTTCTTCAGGATAAGAACGAAGTCATATTAACTCTTTAATCTCCCGATATTACCAGATGAAAATAAGCGGCCGACTTACAGAAAATTTATATTCCCTGTAAGCTAGCCGCCTGTTTTACTTATCTTAATATTTTGATTAATCCTGTTCTTTTTTCAGTTCCGACTCTGATGCGACACAAAGTTCTTTTTCTATATCCCAGTGTATCATATAATGTTCATCCCTGTATTTGCCCGGTGTCATTCCCGTAACTTCCCTAAACTGCTGGATGAAATGGCTCTGGGAAGAAAAGGAAAGACGGTTTGCAATCTCAATGATCGGATAATCACTGTACTGCAAAAGATTTTTCGCCATTTCTATCTTCTGTCTGCGGATATAGGCACTGACCGATATTCCTGTTTCTTTTTTAAATAATCTGGAGAGATAGCTCGCAGATACTCCAAGTGAATCTGCAAGATCTTCTATTGTAATTCGTTCTTTGATATGAGAATAAATGTATTCTTTACTTGCGTTGATATGTTTAGAATAAGTGTTGTCTCTGAAATATCTGCGCATTTTTTCAGTATAATCCATCACCATCTCATCATGAAGGCTCTGAACCTCTTCTACTGTATGAATGCCATCCAGCTTTTGAATATAAAAATCACTCAAGCGAAATGCCTGTTCCATCTCCATTCCATTTTGTTTACAGAGTCTGGTTATCATTGCGGTAGTGATAACAAAATGATATTTCATATTTGTGACCGCATTCTTTGACAGTACTCCCACACCATCACACTCTGTAAATCTCTGCCGTTCACAATTCTTCTTAACAGTTTTTATATCTCCACTTGCAACTGCACGATAGAACAATAATTCCTCTGTCGGTTCTCTGTGCTTAATTTCATCAAACTCATCTTCTGCCTCAAAAAGAAGCCATTCGTTCTGATAACTCATATGTCTCTCCTACGCCAATGCCAGCAATTCTTTTCCTTCTTTCAGTCTCTCATAAAACTGTATGTAGAAATCCTGATTTTGATCATATGGTTTGAGATAGAATCTGTTCACCACAAAGAGGTTCAGATTTCTGATCAGATCTGGATCCTCAGCATTGTACAGTACTTCCTGCACATCCAGCAGAAAATAATGCCAGTCATTTACAAATTTCTCATATTTTTTCAGATCCGGTGTGTCCACCCACTTCTTTACCTTGATCTTACTGCGGTTTGTTTTAGGACATTCGTGAATCTGAAGAATATATTTAAAACTGCCATTCTCGTAGAATCTTCCCAGCGGGAATAATCTGCAGAATCCCGGCCGAATAGAGTGGATGTGACAGCGTCCTTCACTGTTAAGGAATATACACTGTTCCTTCACTCCTGTCATCCGAAGATGCGGAAGGATATTTCCATCTGTCACTCCCAGTTCCAGATATTCCTGTAAAAGCTGCTCTGCTGATTTCTGTAATCCTGCCGACAATCTGTATACATCATATGGATCCAGGAGCACAGAATCTCCCATTCCCTGACAACAGTCACAGCAGCCTTCACAGTCATGGCAGTCTGCCTTTACCATATCATTAGAATCATATAATTTACCATCCGAAATCTCTTCCAGTGTCTGTTCTCTGCGCATATGCTATGCTTTTTCCTTTCTCTCAAAAAGCCTCTAATCCTGTAACACCCCAGTCTGAAGCAAGATCTTTCATACCTTCCAAAACTTCCTCCCTTGAATATCCGTTATCATCCAGGAAATCTCCATCCATATCATTCAGATACAGATAAAAGGTCAGTGCCAGTTCCAGATAGTCTACATCATCTTCTACCATACCCATATATAATTCGTTTTCTGCTTCATTGATCTTGCCTTCTTCTGCCAGTTTCATAATTGTAGCAAAAAGCCGGTCTGCCTCTGTGTAATCTGCTTCCTTCTCCGGAAGTTTGTAATTGGGCTGCTGCTCATGAAGCAGAAGCTTCGCGATCAGTCTTCCTACGTCCTGAATATTTCTTATCATATGATCATCCTGTACTGCCATAATATTATCTTCCCTTCTTTTTTATTTTATCTAGAGTGTGTCTGAAAAAGGCTTTCTGCAAGATGTGCGTCACAATTTGTGGTATATTTTGCCCGGATGAGGGCGCCGTAGCGGGCTACGGCAACTGAATTCGGGTGA
>ERZ506874.220-NODE-220-length-21521-cov-7.16496_pt1 | contig 21521 bp, 20 predicted proteins | sample MGYA00512908_ERZ506874 | MGnify/ENA metagenome assembly ERZ506874 | reverse complement strand
CAGAGGTGAACGGCCTGCGTGCCGCTGCGGCCAAGGGCCGTGCACAGCCCCGCTCGGCAGCGCTGCAGTCCAAGGCAGCGGCCCGCCGCCCCCGCGGCCCGGTGGGCGGGAACAAAGCCGCCGTCGGCAAAAAGCGCAAGTAAAGCGGCTTCTGGGCAATGTGTCCGATATTTCCTCTCTTTTTGCCAAACTTGTGACATTCTCTGAAAAAAAGGAATGGAACAAGGCTTGAGAATCTTGGAAAAATCGGGTATAATATACCTAATTTTGAAACTCACACAGATAAGCAGGAGGTCTTACCATGGCTTCAAAGAGTACCAAAGGAGAAATCCTCGCCAAGTTTTTCGATGACGGGGAGTATACCGCACTGTTTGCGGACGGCGCAGTGAGTGCTGCCTGCGGCTATGCGGCTGGTCAGCAGGCTTATGCTGTTTACCAGAACGGCGAGGCTGTCTCTGTCAAGGACGTTGAGAAGAACATCAAGGTCCTGGAGATGGCTGCTCAGACCGGCTGCCCGGTGGTCACGTTCTACAACTCTGTCGGCGCTAAGCTGGCTGAGGGTCTGGACGTTCTGACCGCCAGCGCCAAGCTGAACGCCACCATCGCCAAGGTTTCCGGTGTCATTCCCCAGATCGCAGTCGTCACCGGCGTGTGCGGCGGCACCAGCGCACTGAGCGCTGCCAATGCTGACGTGTGCGTCATGGCTGAGGATGCAGAGCTGTTCTTTACCGCTCCGTTCACCTCCGCCGCCAAGGGCGACAAGGTCCCCGGCGCAGGCACTGCCGAGGCTGCTGCCAAGGCTGGTGTGGCTGCCATCGTGGCTGCCAACGCTGAGGAAGCTGCCGAGAAGGCTGCCCACATCGTGGGTCTGCTGCCCGCCAACAACCTGACCGGCCCCGCCATCTTCGAGTTCGAGCAGCCCACCAGTGTTCTGACCGCCGGTGCTGCCCCCGAGAAGGCTGCCGCTGCCCTGATCGACAAGGACAGCGCTGTGGAGCTGTACGCAGGCTTCGGCAAGCACGTCTACACCGCATTCGCAACCATCGGCGGCAACGCTGTGGGTATTGTGGCCACCGGCGAGACCCTGTGCCACAACTGCGTGGCCAAGGCTTCCCGCTTTGTCCGCCTGTGCGATGCTTTCAGCGTGCCCGTGCTGACCATCGTCAACACCAATGGCTTTGTACCCAGTGCCACCGATGACATCGCAGGCGGCATCCGTGAGGCTGCCCGTCTGGCTGCCACCTATGCCGATGCTACCACCGCCAAGGTGGCTCTGCTGTCCGGCAAGGCTGTGGGCCCTGTCTACACCGCTCTGGCCAACGCTGACCTGAAGATCGCCGTCAACGGCTGCACCGTCAGCGCTCTGGAGCCCAATGCTGCCGTCTCCGTCCTGTACAAGGCCGAGATCGACGCTTCCGACAACATCATTGCCGCCACCAACGCCAAGGCTGCCCAGTATACCGCTGAGGTGTGCAGCGCTGCCAACGCCGTTGCCGCCGGTGCCGCTGATATGACCTGCGACGCTGCCAACGCCCGTGCAAGCGTGGTTGCCGCCTTTGAGCTGCTGAGCACCAAGCGTGCCGCCCGCCTGCCCAAGAAGCACGGCAACATGGCTCTGTAAGCGGTTTCGGAACGTAAACCGTACATCGAATCCATACATTGATTTTGTTCAGGAGGATCCTTCCATGAAGTACTACAATATTACCGTCAATGGCGTTGCTTACAGCGTTTCCGTTGAGGAGACCGCCGCAGGCGCTGCTCCCGTTGCAGCTCCCGCTGCTCCCGCCGCACCCAAGGCTCCGGCTGCTCCTGCTGCCGCTCCCAAGGCTGCTGCTCCCGCCGGTGCTGCCGGTGCTGTCGCCGTCAAGGCTCCCATGCCCGGCAACATCCTGGATGTCAAGGTCGCAGCCGGTGCTTCCGTCAAGGCCGGTGACGTGCTGGTCATCCTCGAGGCCATGAAGATGGAGAACGAGATCGTTGCTCCTCAGGATGGCACTGTGGCCTCCGTCAACGTCAACAAGGGCGACACCGTCAACTCCGGTGACGTTCTGGTTTCCATGAACTGAGAACTGAGGAAGAGGTGACAACCATGGCCAAAAAGCCGATCAAGATTACGGAAGTCGTCCTGCGCGATGCTCACCAGTCTCTGCTGGCCACCCGTATGACGATGGATGAGATGCGTCCCATCCTGCCCGAAATGGATAAGATCCCTTACTTCTCTGTCGAGTGCTGGGGCGGCGCTACCTTTGATAGCTGCATCCGCTTCCTCGATGAGGACCCCTGGGAGCGTCTGCGCATCCTGCGCAAGGAGCTGCCCCACCAGAAGCTGCAGATGCTGTTCCGCGGCCAGAACATGCTGGGCTACCGCCCCTACGCCGATGATGCTGTTGAGTACTTTGTACAGAAGTCCGTTGCAAACGGCATCGATGTCATCCGCATCTTCGACGCACTGAACGATCCCCGCAACCTGCAGACCGCCATCAAGTCTGCCAACAAGGAAGGCGCACATGTTCAGGGCTGCATCAGCTATACCCTGAGCCCCGTGCACAACAACGAGTACTTTGCAGCCTACGCCAAGACCCTGGAGGAGATGGGTGCAAACTCCATCTGCATCAAGGACATGGCTGGCCTGCTGACTCCCTACACCTGCTATGATCTGGTCAAGAAGCTGAAGGAGACCGTCAGCATCCCCGTGGATATCCACAGCCACTACACCGCAGGTCTGGCTTCCATGTCCATCCTCAAGGGCATCGAGGCAGGTGCTGATATCATCGATACTGCCATGAGCCCCCTGAGCCTTGGCACCAGCCACATGCCCACCGAGAGCCTGGTCGCTGCCCTGCAGGGCACCGATTACGACACCGGTCTGGATCTGAAGCAGCTGAACGTTGTCCGCGCTTACTTTGCAAAGCTGCGCGAGAAGTACATCGCCAACGGCCAGATCAGCCCCAAGAGCCTGGGCGTGGATGCCAACACCCTGCTGTATCAGGTGCCCGGCGGCATGTTCTCCAACATGCTCAAGCAGCTGAAGGATGCAGGCAAGGAAGATAAGCTGGACGAAGTGCTGGCCGAGATCCCCCGCGTTCGTGAGGACGCAGGCTATCCTCCGCTGGTCACCCCCACCAGCCAGATCGTTGGCACGCAGGCTGTGTTCAACGTCATCCTGGGCGAGCGCTACAAGATGGTCACCAAGGAGTTCAAGGGCCTGGTCCACGGCGATTACGGCAAGACTCCCGCTCCCATCAGCCCCGAGTTTACCAAGAAGATCCTGGGCGACGAGCAGCCCATCACCTGCCGCTTTGCCGACACCCTGGCTCCCGAGATGGACAAGCTGAAGGCTGAGGCCGCCAAGTGGGCAACACAGGAAGAGGATGTTCTGACCTACGCAATGTTCCCGCAGGTCGCACCCAAGTTCTTCGAGAAGCGCAATGCCAAGAAGCAGGGCGTGGACGCTGACCACGCTGATTACACCAATCAGTCTCACCCTGTCTAAATCATAATACCAGAAGGGGCTGCTGCACCGTTTGATGCAGCAGCCCCTTCTTTTTGTTATTGTTTTTTGTGTTCCGGCAGGTCTCAGTTGTTCTTGCCATTCTCAGCCTTCATGGCATTGTAGCCGATCAGCACGGTCCAGACATAGGCGCAGGTCTTGGGGATCATCAGCATACCGATCATGGGGTTGACATCTGCCCACAACACCACCGGGATATAGAAACCGAAGCTCAGCACGATGGTCAGCCACATCCAGCGGAAAGCCTGATCCTTGTGTTCCTTGGCACTGTGGTAGAACAGCACGATGATCAGCAGGCCCAGCAGTGCAAAGGGGATGTTGCGCAGGATGCCCCAGGTCAGCGGGGTGTGGTTGGTCAGCCACTGGTTCTGCGGCATCATGCACAGCACGATGCGCACAGCGGAAAGGGCGTACACGGCAATGGTCAGATCCTTCTGGCCCTCGATCTGGTAGCGCTTGCGCCAGACGTAATACAGCAGTACATAGAACACGGTCATGGTCACGGAGGTGATCCACTTGCCCAGGCCCAGAGGCACAGCGTAGTTCTCCAGGCCGGTGGTGCACAGTGCCAGGGCACGGGGCACCAGATGGAAGGAGTCACCTGCACCCAGCACCACGGCCATCAGGCCGAACAGGCGGAACTGGGTGCCAGCCTTGCTGCCGCGGATCATGCGGATGCCCACGGTCAGCACGGTGACCAGATAGAAGATGTCGAAAACGGTCTCAATGATTGCTCTCATAAGAATGTTGCTCCTTTACGATTGGTTTGCTGCTCTATCGCGATCCGGTCAGCGATTGCCGACCGGACTGCATCGTTGTGATGTGCAGACTGCCGAGGGTGGAATGCTGGGGGAGATGTCCTGCATCACTCAATATGAACGCTGTTCACTTTTGGCCGTAAAAAACTCCCACAAGACTGTGGGATGTTTTTTACACTTCATAAATGGTCCTGCGGATGATCTCCAATACCGTTGTGGGGTCAAAATCCTGCTGCACCACGGCAGAAAGCATGAGGGAGAACAGGATGCCCGCAAATTTCTGGCGGGTGAACTCCTCAGTAAATGCGTCTGGCCGGATCTTTTTGTCCCTGGTCAGCACCATAGTCAGCGCATCCAGGATGTGCTGCCAGGTCTGCCGCATCTGCTGCTTGCCATCGGCGGTATCCTGCCGCACAAAGCCAAGCGCGTGGTGGGTGAAGAAACCGGGGTATTGCTCAGAGCCGTACTCCATCTGCCGGTACATCCAGCGGATGCAGGACAGGGTATCCTCAAACACCGCCGGGTCGTCCGGGTGGCGAAAGATATCGCTCCAGATGCTTTCCACCGCCGCGCTCACCAGTTCGGTCTTGGAACCGAAGTAGTTGTAGATGCACCCCACGGATACCCCGCAGGCTGCTGCCACTGCACGGATGTTGACCGCTTCCCATCCATTCTGCTGGATGAGGACTCGGCTCGTTTTCAGGATCTCCTCCTTGGACGTTGCCATCGGATTCGTGTGACCACCCCCTCAACATGAACACTGTTCACGATGCATAGTATAGCGCTGTTCCTGCCCTTTGTCAAGGGAGCAAAAATAGTTTTTTTCGCCGCATTGCTTGCAAAAAAAGGGGCGGCAGAGTAAAATATATAGTATATGTATCGTAACATGGGTCTGTGTGCCCCAAAGCGGATACATATACGAAGAATGTCCGCAGAAAACCCTTTGGAATACGAGGAAAAAAGCATGATTTTGAGCATGACCGGTTTTGGCCGGGGAACTGCTGTGCGCAATGGCCGCGAGATCACGGTGGAGCTGCGCAGCGTCAATTCCCGGTACTTTGAGTATTCTTCCCGGATGCCCCGCACCTGCAGCTATCTGGACAGCCGCCTGAAAAAGCAGCTGAACGAGTGGGTGACCCGCGGCAAGGTAGAACTGAGCCTGACGGTGCAGACCGTGGATGCCGCCGATACTGTGGTGGCTGTGAATCAGGAGCTGGCAAAGAGCTACCAGCAGGCCCTGCGGGACCTGTCTGAGACGCTGGAGGTCAAGAACGATGTGACCGCCGGGATGATCGCCCGTTTTCCCGATGTGCTGACCACCCGCCACGCCGATGTGGATGAGGAACAGCTGTGGGAGGATGTTTCCGCTGTCACCGCTCAGGCACTGGATCGTTTTGTGGAGATGCGCGCCGCTGAGGGTGCCAAGATGAAGGCTGACGTGGAGAACCGCCTGCGTTTTCTGGAAGAATGCGTGGGCCGGGTGGAGACCTTGAGCGCCGGCCGGGTGGAGAACTACACCAACCGCCTGTACGAAAAGCTCAAGGTTATTCTGGAGGACCGGAACATCGATGATGCCCGTGTCCTGACCGAGGCCGCCATCTTTGGCGACAAGACCGCCGTGGATGAGGAGACCGTCCGCCTGCGCAGCCACATCGCCCAGTACCGCTCCATTCTGGAGCTGGACGAGCCCGTGGGCCGCAAGCTGGATTTCCTGACCCAGGAGCTGAACCGTGAGACCAATACCATTGGTTCCAAGTGTCAGGATCTGGATATCACCCGTATCGTGGTGGATATGAAGGCGGAGATCGAGAAGATCCGTGAGCAGATCCAGAATCTGGAGTAAACCCTGAGATTCAGATGGTTCGGAGGAAAAGATGAAACTGATCAACATCGGCTTTGGCAATCTGGTCAGCGCGGGCCGGGTGGTGGCTGTGGTCAGCCCCGATTCTGCCCCGGTCAAGCGTCTGGTCAAGGAAGCGCGGGAGCGGGGGATGCTCATTGATGCGTCCTATGGCCGCAGCACCCGCGCCGTCCTCATCATGGACTCCGACCACGTTGTCCTTTCAGCCCTTCAGCCCGAAACGGTAGCCAGCCGTGCCGCCGGTCAGGCCGAGGGCAAAGCAGTGACAGAAGAGGAGCAGTAAGACCATGGAAAATGAAAAATATCTGTTTGTCGTTTCCGGTGCCGCCGGTACCGGAAAGGACAGTGTGGTCAGCGCTTTGCGCAAGGCCCACCCCGAGATCGAAAAAACGGTTTCTGCCACCACCCGTTCCCCCCGCCCCGGGGAGCAGGAAGGGGTAGACTACTACTACCGCACCAAGGAGCAGTTCCAGCAGCTCATCGATCAGGATGAGGTCGTGGAACACAACTTCTTCAACGGCAACTACTACGGCACCCTGAAGGAAGAGGTCAACAAGCGGCTGAACGCGGGCAAGCTGGTGGTCATGGTCATCGATGTGCATGGCGCGGCCAATATCCGCCGCATGTATCCCGGTGCCACCACCATCTTCCTGCTGCCCCCCTCCACCCAGGAGCTGGAGCGCCGCCTGCGCGGCCGCGGCACCGAGAGCGAGGAGAGCATCCGGGAGCGCCTGGAGATCGCCCGCAATGAGCTGGCCCAGCAGGACAAATTCACCCTCAAGCTGGTCAACGACGAGGTGAATGCCTGCGCTGCAAGGCTCTATGATGTCATCTGCCAGCGTGCGGACCTGACCCGCTAAAACGCTTTGAAGGAGCTGCCTGAATGCCAAAAACGGTAGGCGTTGCAGTGAGCAACGCGACCTTTCATTTCGACAAACTCTATACCTATGCCGTCATGCCCGACCAGCAGGATACCGTCCGGCTGGGCAGTATGGTGCTGGTGCCCTTCGGGCGGGGGAGCCGTGCCCGGATGGGCGTGGTGCTGGCCTGCGATGCCGAACCGGAGAGCGCAAAGCTCAAGTTCCTGTTCGATGTTGCCCCGGCCTCTGCTTGCCTCACCCCGGAGCTGCTGCGGCTGGTGCACTTTTTGAAGGAGCGCACCTTCTGCACCTACTACGAGGCCGTCAAGGCGGTCATTCCCTACGGCGCGCAGTACAAGCCCACCGTGGCGGAGGACGGCGTGACCCCGGTGCTTCAAAAGCAGCTCGTCCGCCACACGGAAAATGCCTACAAGCTGGTGGGCACGCTGCCCCCAAAGCCCAGGCCGACCGCCAAGCAGCTGGCTGCAGTGGCCCTGCTGGCCGGAGGTGAGCGCACCCTGTCTGCATTGGAGGAAAAGGGCATCAGCCGTGCGGTGCTGGACAACCTCTGCGCCAAGGGCGTGCTGGAATGCAGCAAGGTAAACAAATCCATCGACCTGTATTCTTCCATCCCGCTGAAAAACGAGCCCATCCTTCTCACGGAGGAGCAGCAGGCCGCCTATAACGCGCTGCTGCCCGGGCTGGAGGATGCTGCCCCGCACTCGGCCTTGCTCTACGGCGTGACCGGCAGCGGCAAAACGCTGGTGTTCCTGAAGCTCATCGAGCACTGCCTGCAGATGGGGAGCCGGGCGCTGGTGCTGGTGCCGGAGATCAGCCTGACCCCCCAGATGATCCTGCGCCTGAAGAGCCAATTCGGTAAGCGGGTGGCCGTGCAGCATTCCGCCCTCAACCACACCGAGCGCCTGCTCCAATGGCAGATGATCCAGGACGGCGGTGCGGATATCGTGGTGGGCACCCGCAGCGCGATCTTCTCCCCGCTGGAAAACATCGGCCTTGTCATCATTGATGAGGAGCAGGAGCACACCTACCGCTCCGAATCTGCGCCCCGCTACTCGGCCCACGAGGTGGCCCGGCAGCGCGCGGCGGAGAACGGGGCCCTGCTCCTGCTGGCCAGCGCCACCCCCAGCACCGAGAGCTATTATGCCGCCCAGCATGGCCGCACCCAGCTGGTGCGCCTGACCAAACGCTATGGCGGCAACCCGCTGCCCAAAGTCCAGATCGTGGATATGCGGGCCGAGCTTGCCTCCGGCAACCCCCGGGAGATCAGCCTTGCCATGGAGGATGCCATCCGGCGCAACCTTGAGGCAGGCAAGCAGACCATCCTGCTGCTCAACCGCCGGGGTTACCAGACCGTGGCCCAGTGCGAGGATTGCCGCGAGGTGCTCAAATGCCCCAAGTGCAGCGTGCCCATGGTCTACCACAAATCGGCCCACAAGCTGCTCTGCCATTACTGCGGCAGCCAGCTGGACCCGCCCCCTGCCAGATGCCCCGCCTGCGGCGGAAAACTGCAGTACCGGGGCTTTGGCACCCAGAAGGCCGAGGAGGAGCTGGCAAAGCTCTTTCCGGAGGCCCGCATCCTGCGGATGGATCAGGATACCACCGCCGCCAAGGATGCCCATGAAAAGCTGCTGGCAAAGTTTGCCCGGCATGAATATGACATCATGGTGGGCACCCAGATGGTGGCCAAGGGGCTGGATTTCGAGGATGTGACGTTGGTGGGTGTGCTGGGCATCGATTCGCTCCTGTTCGCCCAGGGCTTCCGGGCCTATGAGACCGTGTTCAGCCTCGTCACGCAGGTGGTGGGCCGGAGCGGCCGGGCAAAAGACCCCGGCTTTGCCATCATCCAGACCACCGACCCGGACAACCCGGTGCTCAACCTTGCCGCCGCGCAGGACTACGACGCGTTCTTCGAGCAGGAGATCGCCTACCGGAAGCTGGGGCTTTATCCGCCCTTCTGCGGGCTCTGCGTTGTGGGCTTTGCCGGGCCAAAGGAGAGCGAGGTGGCCCGGGCTTCCGCCCGCTTTGCGGCCTTGCTGGGCCGACAGGCGGCCAAACAGCCCGACCTGCCCCTGCGGGTGCTGGGCCCCACCCCCGGCAGCATTGAAAAGATCAACGATTCCTACCGCTATAAACTCACCGTCAAGTGCCGCAACGACCGCCGTTTCCGGGACCTCATCCGGGAAACGCTGACCCTCTACGAGCAGGAAAAACTGCCCGGCAAGGCCACCGTTGTGGTCGATCTGCACTCGGACGGGGATATCTGATACAACACAACAAATTTTGGAGGTACCACTATGGCTATCCGCAATATCGTAAAAGAGGGCGACCCCATCCTGAACAAGGTCTGCCGCCCCGTGACCAACTTTGACGACCGCCTTGCCACCCTGCTGGATGACATGCGGGAGACGATGATCGCCGCCGACGGCGTGGGTCTGGCAGGCCCTCAGGTGGGCATGCTGCGCCGCCTGTTCGTGGTGTGGGACACCACCGATGCCCCCGAGGAGATCCCCGAGGATTATGAGTACAAGTTCATCGATTTCGTCAACCCCGAGATCCTGGCTGTTTCTGAGGAGGAGGAGACCGCCTACGAGGGCTGCCTGTCCTTCCCCGGTCACAACGGTGCTGTGACCCGTCCCGTTGCCGTCAAGGTGCGTGCACAGGACCGCAACGGCAACTGGTTCGAGCTGGAGGCCGAGGACCTGCTGGCCCGCTGCATCCAGCACGAGAATGACCATCTGGACGGCATTACCATCATGGAGTCCAGCGAATATTTCTACGAGGACACCGAAGAGGGCAAAAAGGCTGCCCGTGAAGCGAAAGGAAACAACTGATGCGCATTCTGTTCATGGGAACCCCGGATATCGCCGCGGAGTGCCTGAAGGCCCTGTATGCTGCCGGTCACGAGATCTGCGGCGTGTACACCCGGCGGGATAAGCCGGTGGGCCGCAAGCAGGTGCTCACCGCGCCCCCGGTCAAGGAAGTTGCTCTGGAGCATGGGACTCCCGTGTTCCAGCCCCGCACCCTGCGGGACGGCAGCGAGGATGCCAACATCCGGGCGCTGGCCCCTGACCTCATCGTGGTGGTGGCCTACGGCTGCATCCTGCCCAAATCTGTGCTGGAAGCTCCGAAGTATGGCTGCATCAACCTGCATGTGTCCCTGCTGCCCAAGTACCGCGGCAGCGCCCCTGTGCAGTGGGCTGTTCTGAACGGCGACACCGAGACCGGCGTTTCCATCATGCAGATGGACGAGGGGCTGGACACCGGCGATGTGCTGGTCTGCGAGAAGATCGCCATCGGCCCGGAGGAGACCAGCGGCGAGCTGTTCGACCGGGTCACCGCCGTAGGTGCCCGCGTCCTCTGTGAGGCGGTGCCCGCCCTGGAAGCTGGCACCCTCAAGCCCCAGCCCCAGCAGCATGAGAACGCCACCCTGGCCCCCATGCTGGACAAGGAGCTGGCGGAGTTCAGGCTGACCGATACTGCCGCGCACATCCACAACTGGGTGCGCGGCATGAACCCCTGGCCCATGGCCTGGTTCGTGACCGCAGGCGGCAAAAAGGTCAAGGTGACCGAGTGCCGCGTGGCTGCCTCCAACGGTGAGGCTCCCGGCACGGTGCTTTCCACAAAGCCCCTGACGGTGGCCTGTGCCGATGGCGCGGTCCAGCTGCTTCATGTGGTGCCTGAGGGCAAAAAGCCGATGGATGGCACCTCCTTTGCGGCCGGTCTGCGCCTCAAAGCGGGGGATACCCTCTGATGGCGGCCAATCCACGGGCAGCGGCAGTGGCTGCACTGGTCCGGCAGGAGCAGGACGGCTTCTCAAACCTTGTGCTGGATGCCGAACTCCGCCGCCAGAAACTGGAGGGCCGTGATAAGGCCTTTGCCGGTGCCATCTTCTACACCGTGCTGGAACATCAGGGCACGCTGGATTTCATTCTGGAACAGTTCCTGCCCAAGGGCCTTGCCAGGCTGGACCCGCAGGTGCGCGAGATCCTGCGGGCCGCGCTGGCGCAGGCCCGCTATATGCAGGTGCCGGTGTCGGCGGCGGTGAACGAGGCCGTCAAGCTGACCCGCACCTTCAAAAAGGCAAGTGCGTCCGGGCTGGTCAATGCCGTCCTGCGCAAGGCCTGCAATTATGATCTGGAAACTGCCCGCTTCCGGAACGAGACCCAGCGCCTCATGGTGCTGGGCTCTGCGGGGCAGGATGTGGCAGAGTTCCTGCGCACCCATTACCCCGAGGAAGCGCTGGGCATCCTGACCCATACCGCCGACGGCGGCTGCACCAGCCTGCGGGCCAACTGCCTGAAAATGGATGCCGCGGCCCTCTGTGAAAAACTGCTGGAAAGCGGCGTGAAGAGCGCACAGCCCGGCCTTGTGCCCGGCAGCGTGCTGGCAAAGTTTGAGGGCAGCCCGGCGGAGCACCCGCTCTTCAAGGAGGGCTGTTTCCATGTGGAGGGGCAGGCCAGCCAGCTGGCAGCCCTCTGTGTGGAGGCAAAGCCCGGCGATACCGTGATCGACCTCTGCGCGGCACCCGGCGGCAAAACGCTGCTGCTGGCCGAGGAGATGCAGGGGCAGGGCGCACTGTACAGCTGCGATGTGGCAGAGCACCGGGTCGGGCTCATCCGGAGCGCTGTGGAACGGATGGGCTTTGCCCATGTCACCGCCCTCTGCAATGATGCCACCCGCCCCAACCCAAAGCTGCCCGCCGCAGACCGCATTCTGGTGGATGCCCCCTGCAGCGGCCTGGGCATTCTGGCAAAAAAGCCGGATATCCGCTATAAGACGCTGGGAAAAGCACGCCACGATGAATTATTGGCCACCCAGTCGTCCATTCTGGACACAGCAGCTGCTCTGCTGAAAGCAGGCGGGCGGCTGGTTTACTCCACCTGTACTATCGACCCCGCCGAGAACGAGGAGCAGGTGGCGGCGTTCCTTGCCCGCCACCCGGAGTTCCGGGTGGTCCGGCCCGCTGTGGCGTTCCCTGACGGAATGACAGTGGGGGAGCACGGGGCGCTCTCGGTGCCCACCCGCACCGGGATGGACGGCTTTTTCCTCTGCGCCATGCAGAAAACGCAATGAACCCGCCGTCCGGTTCGTATTGATTCATAGGAGAATACCATGGAACAAAAACGCTGTATCTCTTCCCTGACGCTGGCCGAGCTGACCGCTGCGCTGAAAGCCATGGGTCAGCCGGGCTTCCGGGCAAAGCAGATCTTCCACTGGGTGCACCAGAAGCTGGTCACCGAGTTTTCTGCCATGACCGACCAGCCCAAGACCCTGCTGGCAAAGCTGGAAGAGCAGTTTTACATTGCCGCCCCCAAGATCGAGCGCCGGCAGGAAGCCAAGGACGGCACCGTGAAATATCTGCTGCGGATGGCCGACGGCAACTGCATCGAGACCGTTGTCATGCGGTACCACTACGGCAACACGGTCTGCGTCTCCACCCAGGTGGGCTGCCGGATGGGCTGCCGCTTCTGCGCCTCCACCCAGGCAGGCCGGGTGCGCAACCTGGAAGCCGGTGAGATCTGCTCTGAGATCTATACCGCCCAGAAGGACATCGGGGAGCGCATCTCCCACATCGTCCTCATGGGCATCGGGGAACCGCTGGATAATTTTGACGAGGTCATGCGCTTCCTTGAGAACATCTCCTCCCCGGAGGGCGTGAACATCGGAATGCGCAACATCAGCCTTTCCACCTGCGGTCTGGTGCCCAAAATCGACCAGCTGGCTGAGAAAAAGCTGCAGCTGACCCTTTCGGTCTCCCTGCACGCCCCCAACAACGAGATCCGCAGCGGCATGATGCCGGTCAATGATGCCTACCCCGTGGAGGTGCTGATGCCCGCCGTCCGCCGCTATCAGGAGACCACGGGCCGCCGGGTCAGCTTTGAGTATTCGATGGTGCGCGGTGTCAATGATTCCGATGCCTGTGCCAGACAGCTGGCCGACCTCATCCGGGGCATGGGTGCTCATGTGAACCTCATTCCCATCAACCCGGTGGACGGAAGCCCCTACTCAGCTACCGATGCCGCCAATGTCCAGCGCTTCCAGAAAAAGCTGGAGAGCCTGGGGGTCAACGCCACGGTACGCCGCCGTCTTGGCAGCGAGATCAGCGCCGCCTGCGGCCAGCTGCGCCGGGACGAAATGAATGGTAAGGCGTAAATCGCAAGAGGAGAAGCCTATGAAACTAGCAGGAAAAACGGATGTGGGCCGCGTCCGGCAGGAAAATCAGGATGATTACCGTGCCGGGGAGCTGCCCGGCGGTGCTGTCTGGGCACTGGTGTGTGATGGCATGGGCGGTGCCAAAGGCGGCCGCGAGGCCTCACAGGGGGCCTGCAATGTCATCGAGCAGGTGTTTCAGGAGCAGTACGCCCAGTGCGGAGCAGGGCAGGAGGGAGCTTTTTTGAAAAAGGCCCTCATCAGCGCCAACCGCTATGTGTTCAACAAAGCCGCCCACGAGGAATCGCTGGCGGGTATGGGAACCACGGCGGTCTGCGCACTGGTGCGGGGCGGGGAAGCCACCCTCTGCCACGCGGGCGATTCCCGCGCCTACCTCTGCCGGGGCGGTAAACTGACCCAGCTTACCCACGACCACTCCTATGTGCAGGAGCTGGTGGACTGCGGCACCATCACGGAGGAGGAAGCCGAGCACCATCCCCAGAAGAATATCATCACGAAGGCGCTGGGCGTGGATTACCGGCTGGAGCCGGAGGTCACTTCGGTGCAGCTGCAGGCAAAGGATCTGCTGCTGCTCTGCTCGGACGGCCTGACCAACATGGTGCCGGTGGAGCAGATGGAGCAGCTGCTGGCGCAGGGCCCGTTCTACGACCTGCCCGACCGGCTGGTGGATGCCGCCAACGAGAACGGCGGCTCCGACAACATCACCGCCCTGCTGCTGGCTGTGGAACCTACGGAGGTGCACCATGGATAACCTGATCGGCAAAACGCTGGACGGCCTGTACACGGTGCGGGAGCTCATCGGCACCGGCGGCATGGCCAATGTCTACAAGGCCGTTGTGGGGCCGGGCGGCCCGGTGCCGGAGGGCACGGTCGTGGCCGTTAAGGTGCTGCGGCAGGAGCTCATGCACGACCCTGACCTTGTGCGCCGTTTCAAGAACGAGTCCAAGGCCATCTCGCTGCTCAACCACCCCAACATCGTCAAGGTGTATGATGTCTCGGTGAGCGACCATCTGCAGTATATCGTCATGGAATATGTGGACGGCATGACTCTGCGCGAGTATCTGAACGAGCGGGGCGGCAAGCTGACCAGCCGGGAGACCGTCCATTTTATCTCCCAGATCCTGAAAGCGCTGGACCATGCTCACCGCAACGGCGTGGTGCACCGGGACATCAAGCCCCAGAACATCATGCTGCTGGACAATGGCCAGCTGCGGATGATGGATTTCGGCATTGCCCGCATCTCCCGGGCCGAGAACCAGCTTTCGGGCGGCAAGGCCATGGGCAGCGTCCACTATATCAGCCCGGAGCAGGCCAAGGGCGATGAGACCGACTTCACCAGTGACCTCTATTCGGTGGGCGTGATGATGTACGAGATGCTCTCGGGGCATCTGCCCTTCGATGCTGATGACGTGGTGGAGGTGGCCATCAAGCAGATCTCGGATCAGCCCAGGAACCTGAGGGAACTGGCTCCCTGGGTGCCGGTGGGGCTGGTGGAGATCACCGAGCGCGCCATGGCAAAGCGGCCCGAAAACCGCTATAAGAGTGCCGCTGAGATGCTGGAAGCTCTCAACGCCTATGTGGAGAACCCGGCCATCGTGTTCAACTACACCTATCTCCCCGATGAAATTCCTGAAAAGGTGGTGGAACCCCCTATGCCCAGAAAAGAATCCCGTCCGGAGCGCGGCAGTGCTCCGGCAAAAGGCAGAAAAAAGAAAAAGCGCACCGTGTTCCTGCCGGTGCTGTTTGGCATCACCGTGGCCTTTGCACTGGCCTGCGCGGCCCTGTGCTGGATGATCCTGAATGATTCCAGCTCCCTGATGGGGGAAAAGGCCGATGTGGTGCTGGCAGATTACAGCGGCATGACCCAGGATGAGGTCAACGCTTCCCAGCAGGTGGCATCCGGCCAGATCGTCATCAACTGGGAGCAGGCCTACAGCAACGATTACGCCGCCGGTTACGTCTACCGGCAGTCCCCGGTGGCGGGCCGCACCGTCCGTGAGGGTCAGAGCGTGACCCTGACCGTCAGCCTGGGCATCCAGTATGTCACCGTGCCGGATGTCTCCAACTATGTGCAGGCAGATGGTGAGCAGCAGCTCAAGGATCTGGGGGTCTCTGTTCTGATCACCCAGGCGGTGGAACCCAGCGTGGCCGCAGGCTCCATCATCCGCACCGAACCTGCTGCGGGCAGTCAGGTTGCCGCAGGTTCCACGGTGGTGGTCTATGTCAGCCGCCCGCAGGTCAACACCACGGCCAAGGTGCCTGCCCTGACCGGTCTCAAGAGCGTGAACGATGCCCGCTCCGTGCTGGTGCAGAACAAGCTGGGCCTTGGCAGCACCACCGAGCAGTACAGCGACCAGCCCGCAGGTACCATCATCGGCCAGAGCCCGGCAGCAGGATCTACCGTTAAGGTGAACAGTCGTGTCAGCATTACCGTGAGCGCAGGCCCCGAGCCGGTGCCTGAGACCCCGGCTGAACAGCCGGGCAGCTCCTCCAGCGATTGGTGGAGCGGCCTGATCGGGGGCAGCTCTTCCAGCAGCGGCGATTCTTCCAGCAGTGAGGGCACCGGCCTGGGCGACTGGTGGAGCGCGCTGCTGTCCTGAGGGAGGAACGGATGAAGGGATATATCGTAAAAGGAATTGGCGGATTTTACTACGTCAAGACCGAAGAGGGTGTGATCGAGTGCAAGCCCCGGGGCATCTTCCGCAAACAGAAGATCACCCCCGTGGCGGGCGATGAGGTGACGCTGGAGACCGAGAACGGCGCGGCAGTCATTGCCGAGATCGCACCCCGCAAAAACGTGTTTGTCCGGCCGCCTGTGGCCAATCTGGATGTGCTGTTCCTTGTGGCCAGCACCACCCAGCCCACCCCCAGCACGCTGGTGCTGGACAAGCTCTCGGCCATTGCCGTGGACAAGGGGGTGCAGCCCGTCATCGTCTGCACCAAGGCTGACCTTGGTGAGGTGGAGTTCCTGCGCAGTGCCTATGAAAGATCCACTCTGCCCTTCATTGCCATCCGCTACGACAGCGGGGAAGGGCTGGACGAGGTCAGGCAGTGGATCAGCGGGCGGCTCTGCGCCTTCTGCGGCAACTCCGGTGTAGGCAAATCGACCCTGCTGAACACCCTGCTGCCTCAGGCCGAGCGAGAGACCAGTGCCATCAGCCAGAAACTGGGGCGCGGCCGCCATACCACCCGCGAGGTGACCATCTTTGAGGCCTTTGGAGGCCGCATTGCGGATACTCCCGGTTTTGCCAGCCTGGAAGCCAACCGCGCCGGGTTCATCCCCAAGGAGAATCTGGAGCACGCATTCCCGGAGTTCGGACCCTACCTTGGGCAGTGCCAGTTCACGGGCTGCTCCCACCGCACGGAAAAGGGCTGTGCCATCCGTGCCGCTCTGGCCGAGGGAAAACTCTCCCGGACCCGGTACGACAGCTACTGTGCCATGTATGAGGAAGTCAAGGATGTCAAGGACTGGCAGAGGAGGGGAATGTGATGCGCTGCGTGATCCTCTCGGCCTGCCCGGTCTCGCCGGAGCTGAAGCGTCTGCTCCGCCCCGATGACTTCATCATCGCCTGTGATGCAGGCTACCGCAACTGCGCGCCGCTGGGCTGCAAGCCCAATATCATCCTGGGAGATTTCGATACCGCGCCCTGTCCAGTGCAGCAGAACGACGATATCATCGTCCTGCCTCACGTCAAGGACGACACCGACACCGAATATGCCGCCAAGCTTGCCAGTGAGAAGGGCTTTACCGAGGTGCTTCTTCTGGGGGCGCTGGGCGGCAGGCGGATCGAGCATACCCTCTCGAATCTTGCCACCGGCCTTGGGCTGGAAGAACGGGGGGTGCGGGCAACGCTTCAGGATGAGCGCAGCCGCGTCACCTTTGTCCGCTCCGGCGAGACCCGCGCCTACCCGAAGGAGGAATTTTTCTATTTCTCCGCTTTCCCCATGGAGGGCAGGGCGGAGGGCGTGTGTGAGCGCGGTTCCTACTATGAGCTCACCGATGATGTGCTGGTGGCCGGTTACCCGCTGGGAGTCAGCAATGAGTATGCCGAAGGCTCAGACTGCATCACCATCTCCACCCGCAAGGGGGCGCTGGTGGTCGTGGAAACGGTGCCGGATACACCGATCCTGACCGGGAACAAGGCCTGAGCCGCACACTTTGCCGTCCTGCCGCTTATATTGTGGTATCACACCACGAAAGGCGGGAGAGCGATGCAGGTGGTCGTTATCAAAAGCCCGAAGTGTCTGCGCGGCGTTCTGCGCAGGCTGTTCGGCATCAAAAAGGGATAAGAAAAATACCGGGGCAGGCGGCTGCTCCGGTATTTTTTGTGGCACATCATTCTTTTGTGGTATAGGTCAGATCCAGCACCGGGCCAAAGGGGTCAAAGATGAGGTTCTGGATGCCGGGTGCGATCAGCAGGCGCTTCTGCTGGGCAAACAGAGGGACCGCCACGGCATCGCTGAGCAGCTGGCGCTCACAATCGCCCAGCAGGTGGCAGCGGGAGCTTCCGGTGGCCTGGGCGCTGGCCTGCAGCTGGGTGGCATACAGGGAATCTGCATAGCCGGTCAGGCCGCCGCCCGCTGCGGTGAACTGGTTCAGCATGTTGTACACACTGCCGCCCTCGGCGCTGATGGGGGCCAAGGCGATGGTGTAGTCCCCCTCGGCCAGCCGTTTCGCAAAGGTCTCCTCGTCCACTTCCTCTACGGAGAAGAAGAGGGAAAACTCCTTTTGCCACACGCCATTGATCTCCTCGGCGGCGCTGGTCACGCCGGAACCGGCGGGCACCATCAGGCTGACCTTGTTGAAGTCGGAGGTGGTCAGCGTCTGCCGCGCCGTGAGGTAGAGCGCTCGGGCATCCACCGCGGCGGGAGTCACATCCCCGGCGGTATCCCGGTAGTTCATGCCGTCCACAGTCAGGCCGTCCGGTACCAGACCGTTGGCGGCGGCATAGAGCCCGCCGTCCGGCACCTCGGCTGCACCCCGCGCGGCGGAGGCCAGTGCCTGCCGCAGCTCGGTGGAAGCAAACACGCTGCTGCAGTTGAACAGCAGGCTCCATGTGGTATCGGAGTAGGAGAGGGAAGTCAGGGTGGTGGGCGCGGCGGTGTCGTCCGGGGCGGCAGAGCACTTCTCGTTGGCGATCAGCTCTGCGGCGGACTGCCCGGCGCTGTTGGTGTTCTGCACCAGCCGCAGGCTGTCGATGAGGCTGCCCGAGGGGGCACGCCGCAGGAACAGGCCGCTGGCTGTCCAGTTGTAGATGTAAAAGCTGCCGCTGGAAAGGGTGGACGAGGCATTCAGACCGTAGGTGCCCCGGGTGGAATTGAAAAATTCCTCATCGCAGGGCATGGCACCGGGCAGGGTGAGCTTCTCGAGGAAGTTGTCGTCAGCACTGCTCAGGTGGAACACCAGCGTCAGCGGCCCGGAAGCCGTGACCCCCAGCGCGCTCTCGGGCATCTGCCCGGCCAGCACGGCGGCGCTGTTTTCAAGGGCCGCAAACTCCACCGCGTAGGGGGAGTTGGTCTCCGCCCGGAACAAGCGCCGGAAAGCGAACACAAAATCCTCGGCGGTGATGGCGTAGTCAGTGGCGTTGCCCTTGGCGGCGGTGTAAGTCAGGCCGTCCTTGAGGTAGAAGGTGTAGGTGAGGCCGTCGGAGGACTTCTCCCACCGTTCGCAGAGGGCAGGCTCATATTTGCCGCTGGGATCTTTGCGGACAAGGCCGCTGTACAGGTTCTCGCAGGCGATGACATCCGCAGAAGCCGAGGCCACCTGCGGGTCAAGGTTGGCCGGGATGCTGTCCACGAACCAGGTGAAGCTGTTGGAGCCCGAACCACAGCCGGTCAGGGCAAAAACAAACGCAATGGTCAGCACCACTGCGGAAAAGCGGATCAGGGAATGTTTCAAGAAAATGCGCTCCTTGTAAAATGATACGATTAAAGTATAGCGGAAATGGTCGGAAAAGACAATCGACATTTTGTGAATTCAGATAGGATTTCGGTGCATCCGGGGCCAGAACAAGGTTTGGCGTTGCCAATTGGCTGGAAAAGGTGTAAAATGGAGCAGTGAATCAATTTCAGCCTGAATTTTCATAGAGGAGGTTCTTTCTTTATGCAGAAAGATCAGCAGAAGCTTGCAGAACTCATCCGGGGCAAAAAGGTGGCGTTCATCGGTGCCGGTGTCAGCCACAAGACCCTTATCAAGGAGTTTGTGGAGCTGGGGGCCCATGTGACCCTGTGCGACCAGAAAAAGAGCGTGGAGGAGTTTGGCGATTATGCCGCTACCATCCGGGAACTGGGCATTGACCTGAGCCTGGGCGAACACTATCTGGACGGCTTCAAGGGCCAGGATATCATCATGCGCACCCCCGGCTTTGTGGGCTACTTTGAAAAGCCCCTGCAGGATGCCATGGCGGCGGGCACCATGGTCACCAGCGAGGTCGAGCTTTTCTTCGATTTCTGCCCCTGCGAGATCGTGGCCGTGACCGGCTCTGACGGCAAGACCACCACCACCACCCTCATCTCCAAGTTCTACGAGGCCGCAGGCCGTAAAGTACATCTGGGCGGCAACATCGGTGCGGCCCTGCTGCCCATGCTGCCTGAGGTCCGGCCGGAGGATGTGGCTGTGGTGGAGCTGTCCAGCTTCCAGCTCATCAGCATGCACCAGAGCCCGAAGATCGCTGTGGTGACCAACGTCACCCCCAACCACCTCGATCACCATAAGGATATGCAGGAGTACATCGACGCAAAACGCAACATCCTGCTCTACCAGAACCCGCCCTGCCGTGCCGTGCTGGGCTACGAGAACGAGATCAGCCGCTCCATGCAGAAGGACTGCAAGGGCAAGCAGGTGTGGTTCACCCGCCTGCACGATACCGACAACGGTGCCTTCCTGCGCAAAGAGGACAATATGCTCTGCATGGCCGAGGACGGCGTGGTAACCCCCTTCCTGGCCCAAAAGGACATCAAGCTGCGGGGCCTGCACAATATCGAGAATCTGCTGGCCGCTGCCGCCGCAGTCTGGGGCGAGGTGCCCGTGGAGGCCATCCAGAAGGTGGGCAGCACCTTTACCGGCGTGGAGCACCGCATTGAGCCGGTGCGCACGCTGGACGGCGTGCTCTACTACAACGATTCCATCGGCACCAGCCCCACCCGCACCATTGCGGGCCTGCGCAGCTTTGACCAGAAGGTCATCCTTATTGCGGGCGGCTATGATAAGCACATCCCCTATGAGCCGCTGGCTCCCGAGATCGTGGCTCACGTCAAGGATCTGGTGCTGATGGGTGCCACCGGCCCCCGCATTGAAAAGGCCCTGCGGGAGGACCCCGGCTTCAACGAGGCCGCACTGCCCATCCAGCACGCGGACAATATGCAGCACGCTGTGGAACTGGCCCGTGCCGCCGCAAAGCCCGGCGATATCATCATCCTGTCTCCCGCCAGCGCCTCCTTCGACCTCTACCCTAACTTTGAGGTGCGCGGCCGCGAGTTCAAGAACATCGTCAACGCACTGAAATGATCACGCAGGTCAGAACGCCCCGCCAGAGGCAGCGGTTCCGCAGCGCCTGCCGCGGAAAGCTCTGCCTTGGGGTCACGATGCCGCAGGCGCTGGCGCTCTTTGGCAAAAGCCAGCCGGGCCGGTTCTTCGCCGGGCCAACGCTGGCGCTGGATGTGGGCGGCAGTACCGCCTGGCTGGCGGGCCACGCCAACCCGGACGAACTGGCCAGCTTCCTGCATTTCTGCGGCTGTAAGGCGGTCATCTTGGACGAAGCCGAGTGCCCGCCGCCCACCGGCTGGGCACGGGTAAAGTCCCATTTTGTCTTTGGCCTGGCACCCGGAAAGCAGCTGCCGGAACCCGCTGTAGAAGAAACGCTCTGGGCCTCCCTGCATTTTGACCCGGAGCCCCCGGCGGGCCCCATTGCACAGATGCTGTTTCCGGACCGCCCCACGCGGCGGGATGACTTTTACTCTGAGCTCTGCTCAAAGCGCGCCCGCGGCAGGGCTGTGGTCTGGGCTCTGGAGCAGGGAGGGGAGTTTGCCTGCACCGTGGGTGCTTATGCCATTGGAACAGAGCAGGCTTACATGGCCTGCGGCGAGACTGCGGAGCCATTGCGGGGGCGCGGCATCGGCGGGCGGCTCATCGTCCGGCTGGCCAACACCCTCTCGGCGCAGGGCCTGCAGCCCCTTTTCCTCTGCTCCCCGGAACGGGTGCACTTTTATACCCGCCTCGGCTTTGAAAAGCTGGGAGAGTATGCCCGGTACGAAGCCACAGTCTGACACGTCGGGAGTTTCTCTGAGGACCGTCCGCTGGGGTGGGACCCTGTTGCCGCAGGCAATAGGGCGGGCGATGG
>ERZ506874.190-NODE-190-length-24763-cov-4.77307_pt1 | contig 24763 bp, 18 predicted proteins | sample MGYA00512908_ERZ506874 | MGnify/ENA metagenome assembly ERZ506874 | reverse complement strand
CGTCCGACTGAATCATGCGACGGATCACCGCATCGGATTCGTTGGATCCGAACGTGGCGAAAGTCTTGCCGTCGAAATCCTTCGGGGATTTGATTTCAGTGTTGGAAGCGAGCGAACACCAGATGGCGCTTGGCTTCTGCTGTACCTGCAGCACCTGCTTGATGGTTGCGCCCTTAACAGCGTACGTGCTTACGTTGGTGAGATTCGACAATGCGAAGTCGGCCACGCCGTTGTTCACGGCCTGTTCGGCACCGGCCTGTGCCACGGCCACGATATCAACGTCAAGACCTGCCTCTTTGAAATAACCCTTGTTTTTCGCCACATATACGCCGATATGATTGGTGTCGGGCGCCCAGGACAGCATGAAGGTCACTTTGGTCAGATCGCTGCTGCCAGATGCTGTGCTTGTTGCGGAATCGTTGCTTTGTCCGCATGCGGTAACGCTGAACAACATGGCGATTGCGCTGAAGAGTGCGATTATTGTGCTTGCGATGTGAGTACGTGCGGTGGCGTCATGCCTGCTGAAGATGCTCATAAAGCGATTTCCCTTGAATCTGTATTCTCTATCGTTTTCTAGGGATATGCTGCGAGCGGAGTTCGGGCAGAAAACGATACGAAGGGCCTCAGGCCCCCGCTCGTCCAATGCCCCCGACATTCCTTACGGTGCCTAGTGAAAGGCGTGGAATATTGCCGGTTTGCCACGCATTGGCTTAACAGCGGGTTTTATTATACGTAGGCAGCGTGACCGACATGCAATGCGGAGTGGCGAATGCTGCGAATGCTGCGTTTGCAGAAGGCCGATGATGTTTGGCGTGTTTGACTTACTGGTCTGCATCGGGATCGGCGTCGGCATCAGCTGGGCCGAGCAGGACGCGTTCGCTGAGGTTCACCAGGCACATCAGAACGCCGGTGATGGCGATGATGACCAGCGTCGCCGAGAAGATCAGCGGTGTGCGGAACGAGTTGTAGGCGGCCTGTAGCCAAATGCCAAGACCTTTGCGCGCGCCCAAATATTCTGCGGTGGCGGCGGTGGCGAAAATGTATGCGGCGGAAACGCGGATGCCGCCATAAATCTGACGAGCGGCCACACGCAGCTTCACATGCCACAGTGTCCACGCTTTCGTGGCGCCACAAGTCAGCGCAACATCCGAATAAAACTGGGGGACCGCTTCAAGCCCACGAATCGTCTGCACTGCAATCGGGAATAAGCCGAATACCGTTACGATCACGATTTTTCCGGAAATCTCAAAGCCAAACCAGATCAAAAATAGGGGAGCGATGGAAATCAACGGCATGGTCTGCGCAGCTGAAAGCAACGGGAGCAATGCGGCGTTCGCAATGCATGAGCAGTACAGCAGTATGCCGATGAGAATGCCGAACAGTACGGCGAACAGGAATCCGACGGTACCTTCAAGCAAAGTGACTTGCGTGGCAGGCCATAACGTCGACCATGTTTCGACGGTGGCCTGTGCGATTTCGCTTGGCGCGGCGATCATGGTGCTGGGCACATTGCCGATGCGGACCCACGCCTCCCATACCGCCAGCAACAGCACTACTGCAATAACCGTGGGAATACGGCGTTTGCAAACGTGAGCAAAGGCGGACAAAGCTTCGAGAAGTTTTGCGACAATGCCGGCTTTTGAATTCGTGTTCGCAGCCATGCCCGAACCCATGTGCGAACTCGTGTTTGAGGGTATGGATCCTGTTGCCGAATCCCTGCGTTGAACGTGCGAAACCGCCATCGTTCACCTTGCTTTCTGCGCCATAGTGGGCGCGCACGTGACCGGTGGCGAGAAATCAGTAAGGTGAGGAGCCTGCCCGCGTTCCGGTCAGAAAAGTTCATTACCGGGGTGCCAGTATAAAGCACTCCCTAAACCACGTTCCAAACCAAAACGAAAGGCGGGTTTCGTATCTCATTCGACACGAAACCCGCCTTACTCTTTACCCCTTGCTACTGCCTTGGATTAGCTTCACTCCAGTCCGATGGACTTCATGGTGTGGAGCTTCAAGGACTTGACCTCAAGCGTGCCGGATTCGGCAACAAGTTTGATGGCTCGTGGGCCTTCGGAAGCGTAGCTGAAGGAGCTCATGGCCTGACGGCCGTCGTTTACGTACACTTCCACGCAGCCGCGATCCACAAACACGCGCAGCTTGAGCTCGCCGGAAGCCAGTTCTTCGGCGGAAAGCGGCGCGGTACGGTAGCCACGATCGCCCTGGGCTGCGGCCTGACGGTCGATCACCACACGACCGATCTGATCGTCGAACGCCACGTACGTGTAAGCGCCATCTTCGGTCGCATGAATCTTCAGACCAGCACGTTCCGCAGTGGAGGCGTTGAGATCGATGGTCATTTCGATTTCCACGGCTTCGGCATCGTCAGCAATGGTCTGCTCGCCATTGACGTCCAGCGAGATCGCACCGAAATCGGTGGTGTTTTCGCGCAAGCCCTCCATTTCGGCAACCGGAGCGGTGTGCAGATCGCCGTCGGCGCCCAGGGTGATCTCACGCGGAAGGGTCAGGTTGCCGCACCAGCCGTCATCCTGCATCGGAATCGGCTCAACGAACGGGCTCATCCAGCCGTATACGATCTGGCGCTCGCCATCGTTGAAGGACTGCGGAGCGTAATAGTTGTGGCCGCAATCCCACAGGCGGAACTCGGTTTCCGGCTGGAACGCCTCGCCCGGGGTCCACGTGCCGATCATGTAGCCGGCGTTGGAAACGTTGCGGTTCATGAAACCGGAGGCCTTTGCGCCCATGGCGGAGAAGCCGATGACCCACTTCTCATTGCCATCGGCGTCCTTGATCGGGAAGAAGTCCGGGCATTCAAGCATGAAGACGTTCGGATCCGGGTGTTCGAACAGCACACGCTCGTAGGTCCAACGAACCATGTCATCGGAGGAGAACAGCCACATCTGGCCGCGCTTTTCTACGGAGGAGACACCGAAGGTCATGTACCACTTGTCTCCGGTCTTCCATACCTTCGGGTCACGGTAGTGGTGGTCGACCTTATCGAGCGGGCAATCGATGATCATGCCGCGCTTGGTGGCGCTGGTCAGCTCGTCGTTGTCTGGTTCGGCGATCATCTGCACCTGCCAGTCGCCGCCGGTGTTGTCGATGCCGTTGGCCCAGCGGTGGCCGGTGTAGTAGAACTTGAGCTCGCCGTCATCGCCGATCACTGCGGAACCGGAGAACACGCCGTCCTTTTCCTCTTCGAGAGTCGGGGCGAACATGATCGGCTCACGCTTCCAGTTGAGCATGTCGTTGGAGGAGACGTGACCCCAGTGCATCGGGCCCCACTGGGTGCCGTACGGGTGCAGCTGGTAGAACACGTGCCAACGGCCCTTGTAGAAGCACAGGCCGTTCGGATCGTTGATCCAGCCGCCGTTGGAGGCGATGTGGAACTTCGGATACCAACGGTTGTTGCGCGCGGCGGCCATGGCTGCAACGCCCGCCTCCGCCTGTGCCAGAGCCTCGCTGTGGTTCTTGATTTCGTGAAGGACGGGTGCGTCCGGGGTGAAGCCAGTCATCGTTGAATAGCCTTTCTTGTGATTGTTGAATTGCTGCTTATTGAGTTTTGAGTAAAAGTTGTAAGAATGCTGCCCGAAGCGGAAAAAGGGGAAACGCTTCGAGCAGCACGATTCAGTTATGTTCTTGGCCGGACTTGCGATTGCGTTCAGGCGTTCGCTTCTGCAGCGGCCTGGGCCTTGAGCTGCTTGTCGGTGTAGAACGGATCACCGCCGACTTCCTGGTCGTCCTTCTTGATCACGAAGAAGCCGTAGATCAGGGCTGCCAGCACGATGCCGGAGATGGTGAAGAAGGTCGGGCGATCGCCCATGGCGTCATGCAGGGCGCCCATCGGGGTGGAGAAGATCACCTGGCCGATCTGGGAAGCGATCTGGAAGCCCACCATGTACAGGGTTGCCGACAGCTTGGTGTCGAAGTGCAGAGTGAAGTAGCGGAATGCCGGCAGGCAGAACAGCGGAACCTCGATGGAGTGGAACAGCTTGACGATGGAGACGCTGACCGGATCGTGGAACACGCCGCACAGGCCGATGCGCAGGAACATCACGGTTGCACCGAGCAGCAGGGAGTTGCGCACGCCGATCTTCTTCATGATGATCGGAACAACACCCATCATGGCGGACTCGAGGAACACCTGGAAGGAGTTCAGGGTGCCGTAGGTGGCGTTGCCGATTTCAGTGGTGGAGAAGAGGGAAGCGTAGTAGTTCGGGAACATCTGCTGATCGAACACGGTATAGAAGGTGTTGGTGAACAGCATGAAAACGATGAGCACCCACAGGGTCGGCATCTTCAGAACGGAAATCATTTCCTTGAAGGACGGGTTGGTCGGAGCCGCGTTCGGATCAGCTTCCTTCTTGAGCTCTTCCTTCTGCTCGGCCGGAACCCAGAAAGCGTAGATGCACAGCATGCCGAGGCCGCAGATGGAGCCGACCCAGAAGTTCAGCAGCGGGTTGATATTGAACAGGAAGCCTGCACACAGCGCCACGATGGCGTAGCCGAATGAGCCCCAAGCTCGGGACTGGCCGTATTCGAAGCCGAACTTGCGGGAGTAGCGTTCGGTGAGTGCCTCGAACAGGGAGCAGCCGGCCATGAAACCTGCGGACAGCACGATGGAGCCGATGAGCACGCCGATGAAACGGGTGGTGCCGCCGGCTGTCAGCATCGGGGCATACACGAACTGCACGAACGGGCCGACGAGCGCTGCGATGGCGGAGACGAAGATCACGAGCTTACGCTTGATGCCCAGTTGGTCCTGGATGGCGCCGTAGGCGAACATGATGACCAGGGTTGCCAGGGAGTTGATGGAGTAGATCTGGCCCTGCTCGGCGGAGGTCATGCCCAGACCGTGGGCCGGGTCGGTAAGCCAGCGGGAGAAGAAGGACCACCAGATGCCCCACGAGCAGAAGAACATGAAGATGCCGAAGGAGCTCTGCAGGTAGGAAGGATTCTTCCATGCAGATCGAGTTGTACTTGCCATGTTGTTGTTTCTCTGTTTCTCTTTGTTTGTGCCGCTGCCGCGCGGCACCTCGGTTGTGTGCCGATGTTGTGTTATGCCGTCATTCACCCAGCTGCCGTGCCAAGTGGATGAACATGGTTAAATAATAGCGCGTCAAACGATTGACGTCAATCGATTGACGTAAGTAATTCCAACGCTTTTTGGAAGTGTTGGAATTAAGCCGAAATGGGGGATAAAAAAGAAGGCCTCTCGGCGTGTCGTAACGGACACGTCAACAGGCCTTTCATGTGGTCTTAGATCGCGAAACTGAGCTGCGAACCGATCCCTTTTCTATCAGCGCGCAATGGATCTTCGCAGGAATCGGCGAATCCAACGGCGGCATGGGAGCGGTGGTATTCGGCCAAGACGAACTGTCGACGGGCTTGCGTTCGATCATCGAAATAAGCTTGCATGCGGCCCAATAACCCATCTCATAGTGGGGCAGTTCCACCGTGGTCAGCTGCGGTTCCAGCGTTTCGGCGAACACGCGGTGGTTGTCGACGCCGACGATGGAAACGTCCTTGCCGACGGTCAGTCCGCGGCGTGCCGCACATTCGTACACATACCATGCGCGCGCATCATTGAAGCAAAAGAAACCGTCGGGATTGCGTTCGTCAAACAGTTTGTCGACGGCACGCAACGCAGGACCATTATTGAGCACATTGCATACCAGCGAAGGATCATAGGCGAAACCGGAATCCTGCAATGCCGCCTGATACCCGGCAAAACGGCCATCCTGCGCAATCATGTTTTCCGAGCATCCGATGTAGGCGATACGCTTGCAATCGGCCTGAATCAGCCGTTTCGTGGCATCATAGGCGATTTGGAATTCGTCCGGCTCGATGCTGGGAATCTGGTTGTCGGCATCGGTGGCATCCACCATCACCACCGGATAATCGCCGAGCGAGGCTGGCACGCTCGCAATGCGATTCGACATCTTCGAATAGAAGAAACCGTCCACGCCATACCGTTTCAGCGTGGCGATTTCGTTCTCTTCGCTCGCCCTGCCATCGGTGCTGACCGTGATGATCATGTACCCGTAGGTGCTTGCCGCGTCTTGCGCGCCCAGAATGATGCCGCCTGCGTACGGCGTGGTGGCAACTTCCTCGCTGATGAAGCCGAGAATTCGCGTGCGGCAAGTGCGCAGGCTGCGCGCCAGAGGATTGACCGTGTAGCCGAGTTCGTCTGCCTTCTCGCGTACGAGCGCGGCCAAAGGGGCTTTCACACGTCCTTCATCCCTGCCGTTAAGCACCAGGGAAACAGTGGAAATGGACACCCCTGCCGCTTCGGCAATTTCCTTCATCGTAGTCATATTCGCTACACTATACCCAAATCAATAAGAAAAGCGCGCCATTCCTTATAAATAGCGCGCTTTTCGATTTTTCTGACGATCTAACAGTTTATTGCCTGATTTATTCCGACAGGATTTCGTCCACAAGTGCCTGCTTGGCGTGGATCTGACCTTCGAAACCTGGGCGAATGTCGAGACGGATCACCACGTCGGTGCGATAGCCCTGGCCAGCCAGCTTCATGGTGGCGTCGCGAATCACCTTGAGCACGTCGTCGATGTCGCCTTCGATGTTGGTGAACATGGCGTTGGTTTCACTCGGCAATCCGGATTGACGGATCACGTCGACCGCCTGCGCCACGTACGTGGACTTTTCAGGGCTTGCGCCGGCGGGGGAGATGGCGACTGCGGCAAGCGTGTTGATATACGGTTTGCCGGTTTCCGGGTTGATCGGCACTTCCTGCTTTTCCGCATTGCGATCAAGGGTCATGTTCGTTCCTTTCGTTGCGTTCCTATCGGCCTGATACGACTTGGATTGGTTGGTGCGGATTTGGCTGTCAGCGCCATTTCCAAGCGTGATCCATCGGTCCGGATCCGTGACCGAGGTCAAGCTGCGCCTCCAAGGCGCCCGTCAGATACAGTTTTGCACTATCGACGGCTTCCGGCAATGTCTCGCCAAGCGCCAGATGCGATGCGATCGCCGAAGACAGCGTGCATCCGGTGCCATGCGTGTTCGGATTATTGATACGACGCGCGCGGAACCAAGTGACTTTGCCGCTCGGTTCAACGAGCACATCGCTGGCATCCTGCGTGCCATGACCGCCTTTGACGAGCACCGCGCAGCCGAAATGGCCGGCGAGCATATGGCCTGCCGTCACCATGTCGTTCTCACTGGAGATGCTTTCGCCATTCTCGTAGTCGATCGCGTCGGCACCCTGTTCGACGGCCAGCTCGCACAGCGCCTGGGTTTCCGGCATATTCGGCGTGATGACGGTGGCCAGCGGGAACAGCTTGGAAGTCAGTGCCGCAATCGCGTCGCCTTCGATAAGCTTCGCGCCGGACGTTGCCACCATCACCGGATCAAGCACAATATTCGTGGCATCATGCGCAATCAGACGGTCGGCGATCACGTTGATGAGCTCCACGCTCGACACCATGCCGATCTTCACCGCGACCGGCGGAATATCTTCAAATACTGCGTCGATTTGCGCGGCGAGCATTTCCGGAGGAGTGTTCGTGACCATGGTCACGCCTGTGGTGTTCTGCGCGGTCAGCGCCGCGATGGCGGTCATACCGAACACGCCATTGGCAAGCATGGTTTTCAAATCTGCCTGAATGCCGGCACCACCGGAGGAATCCGATCCCGCGATGCTCAATACCGGTGCCAAAGTGCTGGTCATGAATGACTCCTTACTTGCTTTTGCTTGCTTATGATGCGAAGTTCTGAAATATTCGTGATCCGTGATTGCTATTTGCGCAGTACGTGCCCATGCTTTGCATCACCGCGCACTGCCTTCCATCGCGAAACCATATTGCGGGTCGCCTCTTCCGGATCGCTTGCGCCGGCAATGGCCGACACCACAAACCAGCCGGCCGCCTTCGAATGTGCGAGCATCTCCATATCGTTGGCGGTCACTCCACCGCCGACCACAACCGGAAAATCACTCGCATCGCAGATCGCATTGATCTGCGCCTCGTCGAGCGTATGCCCGGAACCATCGTTGCCACCAACGGAAGCTTCCGGCTTGGTAGTGGACACGTGCAACGGGCCGGCCCCGATGTAGTCGATGCAGCCGGCAGGCAGCTCGTTGATCAGCTTCACCAGGCTTTCCGTTTCGGCAGACAAGCCCACAATGGCATCTTCCCCAAGCAACGCGCGGGCTTCCTGCGGTTCCAAGTCGGTTTGCCCAATATGCACGCCGTCAACTTTGATGCCCTTGTGACGTGCCTGCCAAACTACATCCACGCGATCGTCGATCACAAACGCCACGGAATCGGATTTGCCGTTGTTCTCGATAACCTGCGCGATATCGCGTGCCATGCTGGTGATGTCTTTTGCGTCGGTGTTCTTGGCTCGCAGCTGGATGAACGTTGCACCCCCGCGCAACGCATCCTCAATCACACTGGTAATAGTACGGCTCTTGCAATCCTGCGGGCCGACCACAAAGTAGGCGCTCATATCGAATGTATCGCGCATCGATGCATATGAATAATTGTTCATATAATCAACCCTTCTCGGTAAGTGATTCAGAAAGCCTACAATGTGAACCGGCAATCGTCCATATTTTCCACATACGCAATTGCCGAACCCTGCATGATATGCCGAATACCATGCAGGGTTCGGCAAAGCCTAGTCGATGATGATTTCGGAAGCGGCGACTTCCTCGGCGGTGACGTTCCAAAGCGCGTCAAGCAGCGCCACTTGGAAAGATCCGGGACCGGACGATTTCGCTTCGGCGATTTCGGAAGCCCTGTTATACAGCAATGATGCCGAAATCGCGGCGACAAGCGGTTCGGCCACGGCCAGATACGTTGCGGTAACGCCGCCGAGCGAACAGCCGGCGCCGGTGATCTTCGTCATCATCGCGCTGCCGCCGGGCAAACGGAACACGCGCTCGCCGTCAGTCACCAGATCGACTGCTCCGGAAACGGCCACCGCGCCGGCTCCAACAGGGGAGTATTTCGCAAGATGACGAGCCACTCGTTTGGCCGCGTCAACGGCGGAATCGACTTCGTCGACGGCTTCCACGCCTGCCGGGCGAGTGCCGGGAACGGTGGAATCATGCTGTGCCAAACCCCACATCGCATCGAGCGCGATGATTTCGCTCGCATTGCCGCGCACAATGGTCGGCGGGTATGTGCGGAACGATTCGAGAATGGCGGTACGGGTTTTGCCGATGCCCGCGGCGACCGGATCAAGTACCCACGTCTTGCCGTTCTTGTGCAGTTTGTAGGCGATTTCCGGTAGCGCGTCCTTGAAGAACGGCAGGAGTGTGCCCACATTGATGTAGTTCGATCCGGCGATTTCCGCGGTGTCGATCACGTCGTCAGGCAGGAAGCTCATGGCTGCGGTGCCGCCGGCGGCCAGCTGCGCGTTGGCCACAAGATTCATCGTTACGAAATTGGTGAACGACTGTGCCAAAGGTGTGGTTTCGCGTACGTCGTTTACTGCCTGCGCAATCTGTTCACGCAATGCAGCTGCATATGAGTCATCGCCCATTGTCTGCTCCCTACGTTGGTCCTAACCAACAGGTTCAAAGGGTCAGGCATTTGCCTATCTCAGCTTCCGCTTTCGCCGGAAGCCCCCCTGCATGTACATAACATATCTAACCTATACAAAGGTGCTGACAGTGGCACGTTTTGCATAAACGAACAATCGACACGTTCCAGTTGGATGCCGGTCCACTTGTTATCTGCGCGTTGCGCCGTCGGGCCAGTCGATTCCAGGATCGGGCGAATGCAATACGTTCTCGTAAATGTCGTTGCGCACGTAAATTTCGCAGGCGCCTTCCGACCATGTGCTTTTCCAAGGTGTCTTGGTTTCGGCGATTTTGATTTTCGTGTAATGGTTTCTGTCGTAACCAAGGTCGGAGAAGAAAAATGGCTGATACAGAGTGTCGTAGAATTCGGGTTCGCCCCACGATTTCCATGTTTCGATGTCTTTCTTTCCCGCATAGGGGTCAACGCACCATTCCCACGACGAATAGCTTCGTCCCTTGTATGCATTGGCAAGAAGCGTATGGTCGAAGTAAGGGGCTGAATCGATAAGGGTGCTGCCGTACCAAGAAGTGTAGTCGATGCAGTCGGTGCCGCCGCAATATCCGCCTTTGTCGATGATTTTGTTGATTTCTGGATTGGAAGCGGTGTCGTTCTTGCTGACGCGTGTCCAGCCTGCCATCCAACGGTATTGCTCCAAATGGTTGGTTTTGATAAAAGACGCTACCGCCCGGGAAGACGAATAGTCGTACCGAATATCGCAAATACTGGCGCTTGCCGTCCAATACACGCTGACAAGCATGAAGATAAGACCGAGGATTTTGAAGAAACGGAGATACCGTTCCGTTTTCTTCGGTCCAAGAAGAGTCATAACACGGTTGTTGAGATTACGGATCCACTGAGGCCAATCGTTGGAATTGATTTTTTCGATATCGCAATCGATGGCGAGAATGGCGATGAAGAATCCCAAGATGATTCCCGCATGATGCATGGAAAGATGCGCGGTGAACGCAACGCTTATACCCAAGTATGTGGTGAGCAGCAATGATGCGGTTTTCCGGCGTAGGCAAATCTGAATAAGAAAACACCACATCAGGCATGACATTACGCTCGGCATAAACAGCTTGCTTGGCGTGAGAGCGATGAACTGCATATTGCCATCCGACAGGGTTGAAGTGAACAACGTCTCGGAAGGCATTACCAGCCAGGTGTTGAATACGGAAACCCATGCGGGTGATGTTGTTGCAGTGCCATGTATGTCAAAGTCACCGTGGTATGTGCCGGGTGCGGGGAGTACGTTGAGGAGCAGTATGATGGCGAATACCAGTAGCAGAACAAGTCCCGCGAAACGCTGCTTGTTTTTTATAAGCGAGCGTTCGCCGCAGAGAAATTGAATCGTCCAATTCAAGGCAAGCATGCCGGCGATTGCCAATCCGTAAGAGCTCGTGGCGCATAGCAGCATCATGCTGAGTATGACTGGCCATGGCTTGGTGTTGCGGTTGTTCCAATTGATGGCTATGAGCAGCATTGCGGCGATCATAAGCGCATATGGTCTGGAAGTTACGCCATACTGGTAGCAAAGAAAATAGGAAAATGGCAGTATTACCTTTAGTAATTCTGGTAGTTTCGTTTTGAATTCCAAAAGCCAGATCATCAGCGCGGCGCACATAAGATTGAGGGATTTCAATCCTATTTCGTAAGGCATGCCAAGTTTGGCGGGAATGGCAAGCAGCATCCACCAAAGAGGTGGGTGTCCTTCGTAATGGGTGCGTACGGTAAGCAGTTCCTTCCATGAGCAATCACGTGCGATCAGCCAGGCTTGCGCCTCATCAAACCATGGTTCGTGAAAACACGACACGGTGACGGTCACTGTCACGTAGGCGATGAAGACAATGCAGTGCAGCCGTTGTTCGGCGAACCAGGTGAAGAGTCTTTTTCGAAGGTTCGTCGCGCGGTTCGCCGAAATGTCGGGCTGGATGATGGTTGGTGTTTCTGCTGTGTTGCTCATGATAGGTGTAAAGATGGTGTATGGGTACGGCGAGGTTAGAAGGAGGAGCGGGCGCCGCAGAGTTTTTCGAATTCCTCGAGGACCTGCACCTTGGCAAGAGCGTCTTCGAAGGTGATGACGCCCTTGTTGACGAGTCTCGCCAGATCTTGGTCAAGCGTATGCATGCCTTCCTTTTCGCCGGATTGCAGCACGGTACGAATCTGATGCGCCTTGCCTCCGCGAATCAACGCGGCCACGGCCGGAGTGTTGATCATCACTTCGGTGGCAGGAGCGCGGCCATGCCCGCTGGCACGTGAAATCAGGGTTTGCACGACCACCGCGCGCAGAGTGGAGGCCACCTGCACGCGAATCTGCTGCTGCTGATTTTCCGGGTACACGTCGATCAGACGGTCCACGGTCGAACCGGCGTCCTGCGTGTGCAGGGTGGCGAACACCAAGTGGCCGGTTTCCACGGCGGTCAACGCGGTGGAAATGGTTTCGAGGTCTCGAAGCTCGCCCACTTCGATAATGTCGGGATCTTCACGAAGCGCGCGTTTAAGCGCTTCCGCGAAACTTTTGGTGTCGGTGCCCACTTCACGCTGGCTCATCACGCAACGCTTGTGTTGATGCACGAATTCGATCGGGTCTTCAATGGTGATGATATGGTCGGCGCGTTCGGCATTCGCTCTGTCGACAATCGCGGCGAGCGTGGTGGATTTGCCGGAGCCGGTCGGACCGCATACGAGCACGAGTCCACGCGGCAGTAACGCCAGATCGGCGATATGCGGGTCGAGACCAAGCTCCTGCGCGGTTTTGATTTCCGTGGGAATGGTTCGTAATGCCGCGCACACGCCCAAACGGTCGCGGTATACGTTGACGCGGAATCGCAGCAGATCGCCGATGGAGAATGAAATATCAAGTTCCAAATCGTCTTTGAACCGTTCCATCTCCAGCTCGTTGGTCATCACTTTGATGGCTTCATACGTGCGGTCCTTGTTCCACACGCTCAGCCCTTTGGCGGGGCGCAGCTTGCCATCCACGCGCAGCATTGGCGGATCGTTGACCACCAGATGAAGATCGGACGCGTTCAATTCCACCAGCTGGCATATGGCAGCCACGAATTCCGGATCCGCATCGGGATGTTCGGCATGCAATGTTTCTTTGACCTGTTGCGCTTTGATTCTGCGTTGTCCGGGAACAGCGTCCTCGTCGGAATCATTGGTTTCGGGCACTATGAAATCCACGATTAGCCTGTTGTTCATATTGGGTTGCGGTCTGGCAGCGGGCGCAGGCTGCGCAATATGGTTGATGGCGGAAGGCTGCATGGTCTGCGTGTTCTCCTCGTACGCCGCATAGTCGTCCGGCTGTTGCGCGAACGGCGTGCCGCCTGGAATGAATGATGGCGGATCGCCGTCGATTTGCTGGATCGGTCCATGATACTCGAATGCAGGGGTGACTTCCGTCACGTCATCGTCGAATTGCAGATTCTGCTGATCCACGGCTTCGTTTTCCGGGGTTTCCGGAAAAGCGGTGTCGTAGGAGAGTTCCTGTTGTTCTGCAATGAGCGGTGTTTCCGCAGGCCGTGTCGGAGCGGGCTGCGGTTCCGCTACAGATTGTGATGCAACGGCTTGCGGGGCAGCTGACTGTTGCATAGGCTGCCGCTGTGCGCTCTGTTGAGGCTCGGCCGCCGGCTGTTGCTCGACCGCGGCCTTAGGCATGGGGTCGGGAACGGTACCGGAACCATGCCGCAACGCGGGCATGGCGTCAAGCGACGCGAAAATATTGCGCAAACTGTCATCGTCAGCCTGAATCGCATTGTCGGGCGACCAATGGCGTCCCCTACGCGGATCCTCGTTGAATGAAGGAGCGGTACTGGGAATGGTCACACCTTTCAAACCAGACAAATCGGTGTTCGCATCCCAAGTCGGCTGCGCATCGGGATCCGTCGCGGTGTTCATTTCGGTTTTCAGCTCGGGTTGCTGTTCAATATCGGTCATCATTGTCCTTTACATATGTTGAAAACGCGGTCACACGATTACACAACTACACGGTCACGCGAAGCACTTCATCCACGGAAGTAATGCCTTGCAGAACCTTCTGCCAGCCATCCTCACGAAGCGACGTCATGCCTTTCGACTTGGCCGCCTGCTCGATTTCCAGCGACGTGGCGCCACGCGCGATCAAATCCTCCATCTGCGTGTCCACGCCCATTACCTGCTGAATGGCCACACGCCCGTGATATCCGGTGTTGGAACATTCACGGCAACCCATCGCACGGTACACGGTCGGCAACGGAGAGCCGGGCGTATATGGCACACCCATCATCTTCAACTCCATGGGAGTGGCCGTATCGGCCTTCCGGCATTTCTTGCACAGGCGCCTCGCCAGACGCTGCGCCATCACCGCAGCCAGCGACGAGCTCACCAAAAACGGTTCCACGCCCATTTCCGTCAAACGCGTCACCGCACTCGGAGCATCATTGGTGTGCAACGTGGACAGCACCAAATGGCCCGTCAGCGAAGCCTCGATCGCAATGGTCGCCGTCTCCTCGTCTCGAATCTCACCGATCAGCACCACATCAGGGTCGGCACGAAGAATCGAACGCAACGCGGCGGCAAAGGTCATACCCGCCTTATTGTTCACCTGCACCTGATTGATGCCATCCATGCGGAATTCCACAGGGTCTTCAACCGTGATGATGTTGATTTCCGGGCGGGCCACATCGCCCAACGTCGCATATAACGTGGTCGACTTACCCGAACCGGTCGGACCAGTCACCAACACCATGCCGTACGGGCGGTTGTACGCTTTGGAAAACACATCGAAATTGCGTTCGCTGAAATTCAGATCCTCCACTTTGAGATTGCCCGAAGGCGTGCTCAAAATACGCATGACGATTTTCTCGCCCCACACCGTAGGCAATGCCGCCACGCGAAGATCAACCTTCTGACCGTTGTGACGTACGGTAATACGGCCATCCTGCGGCTTGCGGCGCTCGCCGATATCCATTTCGGCCATGACCTTAATGCGGCTGATCACACCTTGGGTCATGGCGCGTGGCGCTTTTTGGAAGATATGCAGCACGCCGTCGATGCGGTAGCGTACGAGCAGACCGTCTTCCTGCGGTTCGATATGGATATCGGAGCAGTGGTCGTCGATGGCCTGGTTGATGAGCAGACTTACGAAGCGTGCCACGGGGGAGGCGTCTTCGCTGTCGTCTTGTTCAAGGTCGACTTCTTTTTTCGCGGTCGCGGCGATCTCGTGCGATAGTTCGGTCAACTCCGCATTGGCGCGCAGGAACCGGTTGATGCAGTCGCGTACCTGCGATGGCATGGCGACCATGGCGATGACGGGCATGCCGGTTGTTGCGGAAACATCGTCTACCGCGGCGAAGTTTTTCGGATTCGCCATGGCTACGGCGATGCGCCCGTTGACGATGGAAAGCGGCAGAAGCTGGTTGCGTCGGCACAGATCGTCGGGAACCATGCTGATGACTTCTTTGTCGATCTGGTATTCGTTGAGGTCCACGAACGGCAGGCTCATGCCTTGCGCCAACGCCATGGCATATTGGCGTTCGGTCTGTTCGTCCATGCCTTCGGTGGACGTTGGCATGGCGGGAAAATCTCCGGTGATGTCGCTTGTCATTGCCGCATGGCGTGGTGTGCTCGGCGTGAACACCTGATGGATCTCGCCGGTCGTCGGCGCGATCGGATCCATACTTTGCGGGAAAGCGTTCGGCGTGTCGCTGTTTTTGTTTCGCCTGAGGAAGGGGAAACGGCCTCCCGAACCGGCGTCGCTCATAATGACCTCCTGCACCGCATGCGCGCTTATGCGCCTGTCATACGGCATAACATGAAACCCCAAGCAAACGGCAGCATTTGTGGGGTGGCTGATGTTCAGTTGTTCGAAGTCATGTGAGCTACAACGATTGCAGTATTGTGTACTGCTAAATCAGCATTGTAGCCGCAAAAACAGGTAAAAGCTAATCGGGGCAAAGTTTTTTGAGAAATATGTTGCTGTGAAAACGTTGGCAGAATATCGTGATACAGTAACTCATGTTTATGGCACCGCGTTTGGTTGCGTGCCGAATTCCTGCCGCTTCCAATGATGGGGTGGCATCTTGTGAAGGAGCTGCTCATGGAGTACAGCTTGCGCACAGCGGGAGACGCCCCCGATTCAGGGGTTGCGGCGAGTCGCGTCAATCGATTGCCAAAACGTGGCGAGTCCGGCTTCACGTTGGTGGAAGTGCTGGTGGCGATCGTGGTGTTGAGCATCACGGGACTTGCCGCCGCACAGTTCGCCATCACGGCCATTCGCACGTCATATGCGCAGCAGCAGCGGTCCACCGCCGTGTCGCTGGGCGACGACGGCATGGAAAGAATGCGTGCGCAGATCGCCAATGTAGACGCCAACCAATATCTCGATGAACTCATCAAAGGCATGGGGGAAACGTCCGTCACCGCCGCGCAAAAGAATCTTTCCGACGTTGGCGCCGTCACGTCGCAATTGGCGGATCTGAGCTATACCAGTTCGCCTGATCCAGACAAGAGCAAGTATATTCAGCCGGTTCGTGCCACTGCGGGCAAGGACGCCAAGCATACCGAATACACGGTGAACACGGTGGTGGAGCGCTGTTTCCGTGCCAGCGGCGAGATCTCGTGCAAGACCGCATCTCAGCTGGGCATTTCCCGTAGTTCCGCAACGAGCTATACGGCCAATACCTCAACAAGCGCCACGGCCGACATCCTGGATCCGGGCAAAACGGTATCGGGCGCGTTCACGTTCGGTGCGCACACGTATATGCCCATGATCCGCGTGGTGGTGGGCGTCACCTGGGACGACAACATGCATCAGGGCAAAACCTGCCTGTACACCACGTCGGAACTGCTGGATATTGGCGTCGACAACAAGCTCATCATCTAGTGAGGGGTTGCAATGAGCGGAACAACAAGCGGAAAACTGCGTATTCGCGCCGTCGCGCAACGTATGGCGCGCGGTGAAAGCGGCGTCACCTTGGTGGAGATGATGGTGTCGCTGTTCATCTTCGCCATCGTCTCCACCATGTTCACCACGGCGATCGTGCAATACCTGCATTCCACCAGCGCGGATGCGATACGAAGCAGGTCTTCCACGGAAATAGCCACGTCGGTGCAAAGCCTCGACCGGTATGTGCGATACGCGGAGGGTGTTGAGTATGACGCCACGAACCATACGATCACCATGGTCACTCCGGGGGATTCTGGTGCGAAGCAGTGCGTGGTGATCACGTACCAGGACGCCACGTGGAAGAACGGTACGGTAAGCGATTACGGTAGCGTGAAGGTAAAAACGAAGCCGTATGATGCGTCCGTCACGTCATGGAGCACGCGCGCGGTGTTGGGGTCGGTAATGAACAACGAGTCGGGAGGCACGTCTGATGATTCGATGTTCGCCTCGCGATTATTCACGGTGGATGGCACCAATCGGGTGGTGCGTTATTCGCCGGTGACGGGGTCGTATGTGAGCGGCAAGCCGGTCACGTCGAATACGTCCACGTCGTTCACCGCACGCAATGTGAAATCGGGTGGAACTGCAATCGATTTCACTCCGTGTGTCTGAGTGTTCCGCTAGATCTTGCGGCAGACGGCTGGTTCCTTATGGGGCCAGCCGTTTTTTTGTTGCCCCGTCAGCACCCTGCGACACGCCCGAAAAGGGTGGTTATTCCAGTTTTTTCAAAAAAACGTGACTGCAAAGATTTGCTGAGCGATTGTACTGAAAAACAAGCTATTTGTGGTGTTGTATTTTTTGTTGCACGATTTTGGTTTTGTGTTGTACCTTTTGTGGCCGCTTGAAAAAGTGTGATTTGCTGATGGTTGTGAAGGGGGTTGTGGGGTAAGCTGAAACGCTTTTGTACGGATGAAGGATGAGGGGAAAATGAATCGAAAATGAAACGCTCGTAAAACGATTGACGCCGGAATAATGGTTCTGCAAACGATGTCAATGCGGATAAAGTTAGGACTGTTGGTTATGTGAGCCAGCAGCCCCCACAAGGGGACGATCGATAGAAGAACGCCGCGAAGCTCCATCGTGGGATGCGAGCGGCGACCTTTCCCGAAGGAAAGAAGGATTCAATTATGAAGAGCGTGCGCAACGCACTCAACCGCCGTGCCAAGGGCGAAAAGGGCTTTACCCTTGTCGAGCTGCTCGTGGTGGTCATCATCATCGGCATCCTCGCCGCCATCTCCGTTCCGATCTACCTGAACCAGCGCAAGTCGGCCTGGAACTCCCAGACCGAGTCCGACGTCAAGAACGCCAGCCTCGTGGTTGAAACTGCGTCCACTGCCAACAATGGCAAGCTTCCGTCTGAGATTAATGGTGCAACGGCCACGTGCAGTAAGAGCCAGAATACGGGCTGCACGCTTGGAGGCAATACGATTACCGTAACTGAGGGTGTTACCCTGAAGATTACCGGTAAAGCAGATAACTCCTACACTATCGAGGGCGAGAACGAGAACTCTGGTACAGCGATTTTCCTGTATGACTCGGCCAACGGTGTCGTCTCTAAGACTGGTACTAAATAATAAAAGGCATAGCGAATAATTCGCGTGGGACTAAAGGTATCGGAGCGTATGAGGTATCGCTCCGATACCTTGTTCCGTATCCATATTCGTTCCATTGTTCGTCAATCATTCCATGGGGGAGTAATGGCCAGGGAACAGGCGCAAGTGGCATTTCAAACCGGCACCAAGAAGTGGCGTTACAAGGGTGTTTCCGCTGACGGCCGCACCAAGCAGAAGGGCGTTATCGAAGCGCAGACGCGAGATCAGGCCATCGATCGCGTGAATAAACTCGGTCTGATTCCAACGGAACTTGTTGACGTGAACGCAGGCACCGGTCTCAATACCAATATTGAAATCAAAGCGTTCGAAAAATATCCAAGCAAAAAAGACTTCGCGGTTATGTCACGTCAGCTTGCCACCATGGTGGCGGCAGGCGTCTCCCTGATTCGCGCACTGAATATCGTTACTGAACAAATCGGAAATGTGAAACTGCGCAATGCGGTACGTGACTGCATGCAGCAGGTTGAGGCGGGATCATCGTTTTCCGAAGCAATGGACAATAATCCCGACCATCTGTTCCCGCCCATTATGACCAACATGGTGCGGGCCGGCGAAACCGGCGGCTTCCTTGACAAATCCCTGATTACCGTGGCCGACAGCTTTGAAGCGGACGTGCGTTTGCAAGGTCAGATCAAAGGCGCACTGGCTTACCCGGTGGTGGTGCTCGGCATTGCTGTGCTGCTGGTGGGCGTGATGCTGCTGACCATCGTGCCCATGTTCGACAGCATGTATGCGTCGATGGGCGCGGAACTGCCATGGGTCACGCAGGTCATGGTTGATATGGGCAAGGCCGCACCGGTTGGCATTCCCGTGATCATTGTGTGCGCGGTGGCGTTCGTCATGTTTTGGAAGCGCAATCGCAACAAAGACATCATTCGTACCTGGTGGGATCCGTTCACGTTGAAGGCACCCGTGTTCGGCAAACTGACCACCAATGTGGCATTGGCGCGATTCTGCAACAATTTCACATCCATGCTCGCTTCGGGCGTGCCCATTCTGCAGGCGCTTGACATTGTCGGATCCACATCCGGCAATTATGTAATCGACGAAGCGTCCAAACGAGTGTCTCGACTCGTGGAACGCGGCTATAGGCTGGCGGACAGTATGGGTACCGAAGAAGTGTTCCCGAACATGATGGTGCAGATGGTGGCGATCGGTGAGGATTCCGGCGCCATCGACCAGATGCTCGCCAGCGCGGGCAAAGCGTATGACGAAGAAGCGCAATCCATGGCCAAACAGCTCACTTCGTTGCTGGAACCGTTGATGATTCTGGTGCTCGGTAGCGTGGTCGGCTTCATGGTGGTGGCATTGTACATGCCGATGTTCTCCATGTTCGACGCCATCAACGGGCAAGCGTAAGCGAAAGCGGGAAGGTTGAACATGAAGAACGGATTGTGGGCCGGATTCAACCGCAGGTATCGTGCCAGATTATGCCAACGCATGGGGGAGCGGGGCGCGGCCATGATGCTCGCGGTACTGTTCGTAATGGTGGTGCTCACCACGTCGGCACTGGTAATGACCATACTGCTTTCGCAAGCATTGCCGTACAGGAATAATAAGGAGAACGCGCAAGTCGGGTATGCCGCCGAATCTGGACTCGAAGTGGCATTGAGTTTCCTGCGCGAAGCGGAAGCAAGCAAGGACTATAAGAAACTGCTACCGTCGACCGCATCAAACACTGGCAATGCCAGCTTGGATGAGACCTTCACTACAGCATCGGACGGGTCGGTGCTGCTCAACAATGCGGAAGTCAGCAACGACGTGTCGGCAACGGGCGTGAGCTCGTTCACTCCAGACGATATCTCGTACCGAGTGCAAATCGGATATTATGACGACGATCCAAGCTCATCGCCGGCCAAACGACTCACATCCGAAAGCGAGCTGAAGAACGCGAAATATGCGTGGGTGCGTTCCTACGGGTATATCAACAGGTATCCGAATGGGCGAAGCGCTGGTACGGAAACCAGCGCGCGCCGAGCCATGAGCGCCATCTACCAATTCGAGACAACGAGCGGTGATGACAGCTACGTGATCTCCACCAAGGGTGGGCGTCTCGGTATGGGCTTCTACGCGGCAGCGCCAAACAACGAGCGCCGTACCAACCAGCCGACCTGGAAGGAAATCGCCTCATATGATGTCGATGAGAACGGTGATCCGACCGGCATGGTGGACTATGTCAACAAGCCTGGCTCCAAGAATGCGGCCGACGCCATGAGCAATACCATCACTATGAATCCGGCAAACCAAACTTGCATGCTTGCCACCACCAAGCCTGTAGACAAGGTCGAAACGCTTGACGCCATGCTTGACCCGAACGGCAAGCCGGTGGAAGGATCGGCGTTGGTGATTCTTATGCAGGCACATAAGAAAGACTCCAGCAGCGACGACCTGTATTACACGGAACAGTGCAAAGCCAACGGCGCCTACAAAGACCTGAACACATGGGTGTATTGGAAGGATGATTCCATTCGCCCCGCATCTAATCTGACATTGTGCGTTACCGGAGCTGACATTACGCATGTTGGCGGAGGCACTGCAGGAGCCGCCACATTGCAGAAATGCGGCGAGTCGTACGGTCCCAACTACCAAAGCGACTATTACACCGATCCTGACAAGAAAGCGCAGCAAGACGAAAAGAACAATCCGTCAAGCCTGCTCAACAAATACCAGAAGTGGGCGTTCTATAACGGTTTCATCAATGCGGGCTACTACAACGAGCTAGATAGCGTGCGCGATGAGGCGAACAAGTATGATGCGTCTCTACCGGAATCGCAAGGCTATGCCGTCGGCGGTGTGCAAATGCAGAAGAAGACCCGCTTCCAAGTGCTGGAAGTTTCCAACAAGGCGAATGTGGGCGTCACTATTCAATATCTGAGCGGCGGTCACTGGGCGTCCAACGTCGATGATGCTGCCGGTTTGACTCCGCATTTCCTGATGGTGTCGAAGTGGAATTATTCGCTCACCGACGTGAAATCCTGGTTCGACGTGAACGGTGATTTCGAAGACGCCACCGCATCGTTCGGACAGGCGGGAGAAGCCGGCTATGCCACGAAGCAGATCGTCAATGAAACGTCCGGATTCTGCATTTCGTCATCGCAAGACGGATTCGACGCATACACGTCAACCTGCCGAGTGGGTGGCGGTGATTTCAACCCATACTGCTACCACAACACTATCAATGGCAATCCGGCGCAATCATCTTCCGATCTGCATCAGATCGACTACTGCGGGGTGTCCGATTCCACCAAGCGTAAAACCGATCAGGCCGAATATGTTGAAGACACGTCGAGTGACGGCAGTGGCGTGAACACGCAGATTTGGACGATGGTGAACGGGTCGAAGCGTTGCTATGGGTTCGGCGGTTCGGGCAAATTCCAACTTATGGAATGCTCGGCTGCGCCAACATTCACCCGATACAACGAAAAAGCGTCTGACGAGCACAGTAAAGGTACGTTCCAACTCAACGGTCAATGCCTGACGGAAGTGTATCCGGGAGACAAAATCGACGGCAATCCCTCATACTCCGGACGTATCGACGGGCATGCCGACGTGATTATGGCCAAATGCGGATCGGCACGAGACTTTTTGAACCGAGAAATCAAATCGCAGGTGTGGAATGCCTCGGTTAACCTCGGAACAGGCGGCTCAGGCGGCGGCGTGATTTATGGCGGTGGTAGTTCTACCACATTGGAGCCATCCTCCACCAAAGGCTACGTGACATCCAAAGAACTGAACCCGTCCACTATCGCATGGTGAGCGCTGCGCGAGATGGATGTGAACATGAGCATTGTGAACGATACGCCAACTGTGGTGCTGCTACTCGTGGCATCGCTGGTAATCGGCTGCATTTTCGGATCGTTTCTGAACGTGGTGATTTGGCGCGTGCCCAAGCACATCAGCTTGGTAAATCCGAAACGCAGTTTCTGCCCGAACTGCGAAGCCCCGATCGCATGGTATGACAATATTCCCATCATTTCTTGGCTGGTGCTCGGCGCGAAATGCCGGCATTGCAAAGAACCGATCGCCGTACGCTACCCGATTGTGGAAGCGTTGGGCGGACTGTCGTTCCTCGCCGTCACCTTGGGGGCGCTATTCGGCGCGTATTCGCCATGGATATTGCCGGAACTCTACGTATTCGCAGCGGTTTCGATCGTGATCGCATACATTGATTTCGACCATCATCTGATCCTCAATGTTGTGCTATTGCCAACGCTGATTGCAACACTGGCACTGCTGGCTTTGGCATCACTCGGTACGAATGAGTGGAACAGGCTCGGTCGCGCTGTGATATGTGCGATAGTGCTCGGCGCGTTCTACCTATTGCTTTCCATCATATGGAAAGGTGGCATGGGCGATGGCGATATCAAACTTGCGTTCATACTTGGCTTGATTACGGGCTGGCTCGGATGGTCGCAATTCATCATCGGGGCGTTCGCAGCCTTCTTTATTGGAGGATTCTTAAGTCTTGTGCTGATTATCGGCAAAAAAGTCGATATGCATGGAGGCATACCGTTCGGACCGTCCATGCTGCTCGGCATATGGCTTGGCATATTCGTCGGGGCTCCGATCGCCACACTGTACTTGCAAGTGACGGGACTCGCCTGAACCAATCCCCAGCCAACCTGCAACACGTTATATATAAGGAGAGAGCATGAGATCAATAACGGCGCTGTCGATCACGAACGACGCCATCCGTGCGGCGGTCATAGCAGACCCGTATTCGGATCTGCCCACCATCAAGCATTTCCAGGCGATCCCGTTGCCGAACGGAGCCGTAGTGGATGGCGAAGTGGTCGACCATGATGTGGTGGCCGGACTGCTGAACACACTGGTGAAGCGATTCAAATTCCCCCGCGAGGACACGGCTCTCGTCTACTCCAGCCGACGCATGGTGTTTCGCGAGGCGGACTTTCCCTACATGTCGCTGAACGATCTGAAATCCACCTTGCCTTTCCAAGCCAAAGGCATGATTCCGCTGCCTACTGAGGAATCCGAGCTCGACTTCGTGCCATTGAACGTCATCGACAGCGAACAAGGCAAACAGTTGCACGGCATACTCGTGGCGACATTGCGTAACGGATTGGAAAAAACCGCGCGCACAGCCGAAGACGCGGGATTTGTGATCACATCGATCGATGCGGGCCCGTTCGCGCTTGCCAGACTGTTCGCCGACACCAACCAGCAGCAGACCGAAGCGGTGGTCAACATCAGCGGCAACGGCACCGACGTGATCGTGCTCGAAAACGGGCAGCCCGCCTACATGCGCGTCGTGCCATCCGGCGCGGATGACGTGACTGACGCCATCGCCAACGCGCTCAGTATCTCATTCGAAGACGCCGAACGCATCAAAAACCAGATCGGCCTGCAAAACGTGACCGGCGACGAACGACTCGAAAAAGCCGAGGAAGTCATCCGCGAAACCACGGCGCAGCTGATCGTCGGCATCCGCAATACGCTCAACCTGTACGACGTGGACCATGCGGGCGGCACCATCAGCGGCGTGGTGCTTACCGGAACCGGCGCACGGCTGATCGGACTGCCGCCGGTATTGGCCAGTTCCATCAACAAAGTGGTGCGGATCGGCGACCCCTTCATCCGTTTCCGGCTTTCCAAAGAAGTGGAACGGCAGAACATCATGGCGCACGCGATCGATTTGGGCGCAGTGCTTGGACTGGTAATCGGAAAGAAGCCGAGGTGAACGGACGATGAGCAGAAAAAACAACGGAAGCATGAAGCAGATCGGCAGCTCCCACCGCGGTCGACGCGGCAAAATCAAGGATAATCCGAATCCTGAAACCAGTGATGGCGAGAAAACCTCGATTTTGTCGATGAATATTTCCGACATCGGCAAAGCGCTGCGTGCGAGCAGTTCGAAAACCTCCAAAAAGGCTGATCTGCCCGCCGAATGGAATGTGCGCGCCAACCTGCTGCCACGTTCCATCGTGACGCTCAACCGTGATCGTGCCATCAAATACTTGCTGTCATACGTGCTTATCGTGGTGGTGGTTGCGGCCATTGCCATCAGCGCGGGCATGGCGGTGCGCGTGAGCTGGGCCGACCATCGCGTGGAGGAGGCACAGGCGAAAACCCTGTCGTTGCAGAAGGAAAAGGCGGAATTCAAAGACGTGGAAGACACGTTGAACTCGCTGTCCGATTCGCAAAGGTCACGTATCGCCGCGCTCTACGACGAAATGGATTGGATGAAGGTGGTGGATTCGCTCAATGGCGCGCTGCCAGCCGGAGGCCAGTACACGAACCTGTCGTTGAGCAGCTTCCAGATTGGCGGGTCTGACGCTTCTTCGCATAGCGCTACATCTTCAGTATGGTCTGGGAATGGTGTGATTTCCGTTGATTTTACCGTTCTTTCTCCAGATTTCATATCTGCAAAAGATTTTATCGGTAATTTTGCTGCAATTCCTACCTATAAAACAGGCTATGTGAGTTCCATTACCGAAAACAGCGATGAAAACGGCACCACCTATACATACACGGGAACGGTGTCGTTGAAGATGGATACCAATACCACGTCACGAAGCGACAACGCGGCCGGTGCTGACGAAGCCAACCGAGCATTGCAGCAGCAGCTACGCGACAGCCTGAACAAAGCCGCGGCAGGGGAGTCGACTGATACTACCGACAGCGCGACCGCAACTGAC